>Ga0208545_1000189_pt1 | contig 27933 bp, 39 predicted proteins | sample DEB08_DNA_12_FD_185498 | JGI IMG/M metagenome (GOLD analysis project Ga0208545, IMG submission 185498) | Aqueous microbial communities from the Delaware River and Bay under freshwater to marine salinity gradient to study organic matter... | ecosystem: Environmental > Aquatic > Marine > Coastal ... | reverse complement strand
AAGCTTAAATTAATTGACTATATAGGCAAAAATAAAGAAGTAGACAATTTGTATCCAGTAGCTATAATTCATTCAAGGCGGACACTTTTGCGAGCCTGTAAATTGGAGATAGATAAAATGAAAAAATTCATTTTGAACTGGTTGCTAAAAGATTCTGATCTTTTGGTTTTTTTTAACAAGCTTACAAGATCGGTTGAGACAGTAGATAGATTGGAAAGCTTAGCCATTTTGATTAGAGATGTGAAAATGCTAACTACCGAAGCATATGACCTTAGTAATAAGGTTGACGACGTGGTTGAGCATTCAGATATGGTCGAGTATGAGTTGCAAGGCTTCCGCGATGAGTACGACTTTGGCAGTATGGACGATATGATTGACGATCATACTTCTGCTATAGAGACGCTGGAGGCTAGGCTGGATGAGATAGTTAGCCCCGAAGGATTCGAGGTTAGACTAACCGCCAAGATTGATTCCAGTAAGGTGAGCAAATGAGCTTATCTAAAAAACACTTTGAAGCTATCGCCCTAATCTTAAAAAGATTGGGCGACGGCGGAGGAGATGAAACTGGAATGGGTGAGCTGATAGAAAAGGATGACTTGATATTCGCTCTTGTTAAATATTTTGAATCAGAGAATCCAAACTTCAACCCGAATACATTTATCGTTGCTTGCGGTATTGATGTAAATGCGGAGGGGTGGTGGATATGATTGAAATCTTAATATTAATTATCATCTTGATAATGGCTTTAACCGATAAGTAGGAGGTGAGGAGAATAGAAGGGGGGCAAAAAGCCCCCTTTTTTTATATATTTATTTGGAGAGGGGAGGAGGGGGGCTATATTTGAGGGCGTTTTATATGTATTTATATGTATTTAGGGGTATAAACTGGAACTAAAACCAAGAATGCTGTAGGAATGCGGGTTTCAGAGGGTGTCTGCCCTGAGTTTAATAGTTGGATATTGGGTTATATGCTTAAATATTTACATATTATGCGAAGTAATAACCGCCCTGCTCTTTTAATTTTTGCAAGGCATAATAATGCCGTCGCTACGCTCCGCTAAAGAATTTATATAAGCCAGTAGCCAGTAGAAAGAATAATCGTCGCTACGCTCCGCTAAAGAATTTAAGGGACTCTATCGTAGTCGGCAATCGGGTTGGGAAATATCATATCTATCGGACTCCCCCCCCATATGTTGGTTTAACAACTTACATATACAGACAAGAACAACAATACACATACTCAAAGTCCCATATCTAAAGATTGCCTTTTTTATATCCCTCATATATCATTCGTATGCAGGTAAGGTATTTTTGCACTTCGTTCAATCTATCTTCTCCAAGATCTTTATCTTGCCTGCACCTAAAAAAATTTTTTCCAGCCAAAAAAAATCCTCAGACAAAAAAGTTATCCACACTTTTTCCCCAGATCAAAACCAAATAAACAAAAGGGTACCCATACCCCCCAAAATTTTTCTATACTTTTTAAACTTTTGGATGTTAGAATAAAGCAACCGAGGAAACGATATGGGATTTTTAAGTAAGATAAGAAATAGAGTTAAAAAACAAATACGGCCTAACAATATGATGATTGGCAATATACGTAAGATGCCAAGACGTCCAGGTATGATAGGAGACATGCGCTTTCGAGGTAGACTACCCCAAAAAAATATCGCTTTTAGCGAAGCTATTCGCAGGTTAAAAGAACAAATAAGAAATCAACAACCTATACCAGAAAGAATGCCAACAGACCCAAGCTCTTATTACAACCCAACCATCTTTGGTCAACCTATCGGCGATATGGATTTCAGTCAGATGCCCAAGGTATCTCCTGAAGATATGATGAACTTACAAATTCCAACTGAGGCACCTGTTATGCCGATGACTCAAGATCTTCCAGAGGTTTCACCTGTTGGAATGATGCCTCAAATGCGTATGGATGATATGCAAGATATGGAGCCACGTATGATGATGCAAGAGGGTGAAGACGTTTCTCTCGAAAGAGAATTATTTAGTTTGCAAGCGCAACTTAAAAATTTAGAAGAGCAATTGCGCCTAGACAGATCCTACAACGACGACCAAGCCGTTATTGATACATCTGCTAAAATGGCCTCAATTCAAAAAAGAATACAAGAAATAATGAATGGGATGCCTCAACTAGCAGGAGGCGGCGACTTCCCAGACCTAACAGGCGATGGTAAAGTAACTCAAGCAGATATATTAAAAGGCCGAGGCGTTCAACTTAAAGCCGAAGGAGGCGAAATGATGATGGAAGAAACTGAAATGATGGCTCCGAGCGGAGACGAAATCGAAGCAAGCTTGATGGAAGTTCAAGGCATGCAACCAGAATTTCAAGCGCTAGACCAATTTGTCCAAATGGTTATTGAGATGGTTCAAGCTGGCGCGTCTGAAGCCGAGGTAATTGAATCGCTAAGACAAGCTGGTTTAGACGATGACGATATTGCAGCTGTATTTCAAGCTGTAATGGAGACAATGCAAGGAAGTATGGAACAAGGCGGGATTGACGCAGAGCTGGCCCAACTTAGCTAACGATGGCTGATCTGCCGTTTATAGATCGCGTTCGCAATCCGCAGAACTATCCAAACCCAACAAAATTCGATAAGGAAGGCCGTCCGCAAACGCATTTGCTTTCAGCAGATATAGACGACAAAACAGGCGATTGGGTTGTTTATCCTAAGCTGGTTGTTAAAGACGGCAAGTATGTTGAGCAAAGCATGCGAGATGCAATTAATTCTGGCGACTCAATTAATTTTGGCAAAGACCAAGATTCAGCAATTGAGTTTTCTAAAACCTACAAAGAAGAACTCAATCCAGACTTTGAAAAATACTACGAAGAGTTTAGATTAAAAAAAGAAGCAGGTGGAGAAATACAATCTTTGATGGATGAGCTTGGTATTCAACCAATAGGAGAAGACCAAGTTTTCAAAATGGCAATGACTGCTCTTTCTCCAGATCAAAAAATTAAAAAAATAAAATTATTAAAAAAATATTTTGATAAAATGCGTAAAGCAGAAAGTTTAGAAAAACCTGGCGCTGCTTTGGGTGACTTGTCAGACGCAAAAAAAATTAAACAAGCAATTCCTTACAGCTCTTCAAAATCAATTCAAAAAGAAATTGATCAATTGCAAGGTGCAGAAAAACTAGATTTAAATTTACTAGCAAAATTAAGAAAAGAATTTAATATATAACATATGGATTTTTCCAAACTTACAGAGGCTGAACTCAAAGAAGCCCTGCTGCTTTTAGAAAAGCAAGACGGTTACTCAACGCAAGACGAGTGCCAAGAATCTTTTCTAAGCTACGTCAACCACATGTGGCCAGAATTTGTCTGCGGTCGCCATCACGTTATCTTTGCCGAAAAGCTAGAACAAGTAGCCAGAGGAGAGATCAATCGTTTAATTGTTAACATGCCCCCTCGACATACTAAGTCTGAGTTTGCTTCAACCTTCTTTCCGTCTTGGGTGATGGGACTTAAACCTAAAATGAAAATAATGGAGACGACCCATACGGGTGAGCTCGCCGTTAGGTTCGGTCGTAAAGTTCGTAACTTGATGGATCAAGAAGAATACAAACAAGTTTTTCCTAACGTCAATCTGCAGGCTGACAATAAATCAGCAGGACGTTGGGAAACCAATAAGGGTGGCGAATACTTTGCAGCAGGTGTGGGTGGGGCTGTAACTGGGCGGGGTGCGGATCTGTTAATTATTGATGATCCGCATTCTGAACAGGATGCTCTATCTCCGACCGCGTTAGAGTCTGCATATGAGTGGTACACCTCTGGACCAAGACAGCGTTTACAACCAAAAGGTGCGATTGTAATTGTTATGACGCGTTGGTCTTCTATCGACCTAACCGCTAAATTACTAGATGCGCAGAAAGAACCTTTGGCTGACCAATGGGAAGTGATAGAGTTCCCTGCTATTTTCCCAGATACAGAGAAACCTCTTTGGCCTGAGTATTGGGCGTTAGAAGAATTACAAAAAGTTAAAGCGTCTTTGCCTGGTATGAAGTGGAATGCTCAGTGGATGCAAAATCCTACCGCAGAAGAGGGTTCTATTATCAAACGCGACTGGTGGCAAAGATGGAAGCATGATACTTTGCCGTCGGTTAAGTACATCATGCAGTCTTACGATACTGCTTTTTCTAAAAAAGAAAGTGCCGATTACTCAGCTATCTCAACTTGGGGTGTTTTTAGACCCAACGAAGATTCGCCCGATTGCGTTATTTTATTAGACGCTCAAAGAGGGCGTTGGGATTTTCCAGAACTAAAAGAAATAGCTATGCGTGAGTACCAATATTGGGAAACAGATATGGTATTGATTGAAGCTAAGGCTTCTGGAACTCCGCTTACCCATGAGCTTAGAAGAATGGGAATCCCTGTTGTTAATTACTCGCCGACCAGAGGCCATGATAAAACAACTAGGATGCATTCAGTTGCGCCTATCTTTGAATCAGAAATGGTGTATGCACCCAATAGAGCATTTGCTGAAGATATGATTGAAGAATGTGCGTCATTTCCGTTTGGAGCTCACGATGATTTATGTGATACTATGACTCAAGCTTTGATGCGATTCCGCGAAGGCGGTTTTGTTTCTTTAGATAGTGATTACGAAGATCAAGAACGCGAACCTAGACAGAGAGTTTATTACTGATGGCAATAGAAAGACAAACACCCGATCCAGCTCAAGAAGTTGAAGAATTTCAAGATATGACATCTGAGCAGTCAACCGATGATATTGATAGTGAGATTATTGAAATCTTAGGAGAGCTAGACGAAGAAGGTGTTCAGTATCAAGATGATGGATCTGTTATCTTGGGTGACTTAGACGAAGATATGGGAGATGTAGGCTTTGGTGAGAACTTAGCTGAAGTTGTTGAAGATTCTGAAATTAATAAAATTTATATTGAGCTAACAGCAGCAATTGAAAACGATAAGTCTGCCAGAGAAGATTGGGAAAAAACTTATACCGACGGTTTAAAATACTTAGGTATGAAGTTTGACAACAATCGCTCTGAACCATTTGAAGGCGCGTCAGGTGTAATTCATCCTTTGTTGGGAGAAAGTGTTACCCAATTCCAAGCTCAAGCTTACAAAGAATTATTGCCAGCAGGCGGACCAGTTAAAACTCAAGTAGTTGGTGAATACAGTCCAGTAATAGAAGAGCAAGCTCAACGCGTGCGTGAGTTTATGAATTACCAAATTATGCACGTGATGGAAGAGTACGACGAAGACTTAGATCAGATGTTGTTCTATCTTCCGTTAGCAGGTTCTGCTTTTAAGAAAGTTTATTACGATGAAAATTTAAAACGTGCTGTTTCTAAGTTTGTTGCACCCGAAGATTTAATTGTTCCTTACTATACAACCGACCTAGATTCTTGCCCAAGAATTACTCACTTAATTAAAATGCCAGAGAACGAAGTTAAGAAACTTCAAGCTATTGGTTTTTACAGAGACATTAAAGTTGACGGCGGCAATAACCTAGTTGGTAATACTGGTTTAGATTCAGAGTTAGAAAAACTAGAGGGTGTTGAACCTTCTTACGATACAGGCGAAGTCTGTCATTTGTATGAAGTTCATTGCAATCTAGACTTAGATGGTTTTGAAGATACCAACGAAGAAGGTGAATTTACAGAAGTAAAACTGCCTTACATCGTAACGATTGATACCAACAGCGAAAACATTTTATCTATCAGAAGAAACTTTGAAGAAGACGATCCGATGAAGAAAAAAATTGCTTACTTCGTACATTTTAAATTCTTACCAGGTCTAGGATTCTACGGCTTTGGTTTAACTCATATGATAGGTGGCTTATCTAAAGCTTCAACTTCAATTGTCAGACAGTTGATAGATGCTGGAACTTTAGCTAATTTGCCCGCAGGATTTAAAACCCGAGGGATTCGTATTAGAGATGAAGACACGCCTATTCAACCAGGCGAGTTTAGAGACGTAGATGCACCCGCAGGAAGTTTGCGAGATGCTATTCAGCCTCTGCCATTTAAAGAGCCAAGTGCTACTTTATTGCAGTTGTTAGGCTTATTGGTTCAAAGCGGTCAACGTTTTGCGTCAATAGCAGAAATAAATATAGGCGAAGGTAACTCTCAAGCACCCGTAGGAACTACTATTGCTCTATTAGAAAAGTCAACAAAAGTCTTGTCTGCCATTCATAAACGATTGCATGCAGGTCAAAAGAAAGAATTTAACATGTTGGCTTCAATATTCTCTAAAAGCTTACCCCCTGTTTATCCTTACGCTGTATCGGGCGGTCAGATGGAAATTAAACAAACTGACTTTGATGAAAGGGTAGATGTCTTCCCTGTTTCAAATCCAGATATTTTCTCTACCAGCCAACGAATAATTATGGCTCAAGAGATGATGCAGTTAGTTCAATCTAATCCAGAAATACATGGGCCAAATGGAATGTATGAGGCCTATAGAAGAATGTATGCAGCTTTGGGAACTGACAATATTGATGCGTTATTAATTCCACCCCCAGATACTCAGCCTAAACCGATTGAGTCTGGAATGGAAAATAGCACTTTATTAATGGGTGGTACGGCTCAAGCGTTTATGCAACAAAACCATGATGCTCATATAGCATCTCACGTTAACTTGTTAAACATGCAGCCAGTTCAAATGAACGCTCAAATTCAAGCAAACATATATTCGCATATCATGCAGCATCTACAGATGAAAGCCGATATGATTGCGCAACAACAGATGCCGCCCGAGGCCCAGCAGCAATATCAACAATTGCAGCAACAAGCCCAACAATCCACACCTGTTGACGCGGCGGCGCTTAATCAACAAGCCAACGATATATTGGCTCAGTTTAGCTCTCCTATAATGACCGATCTAGTAGGACAATTTGCTCAACAAGTAGCAACGCCTCCGCAAGAAGATCCTTTGGTTGTTATTAGAAAACAAGAGTTAGCACTTAAAGGTCAAGAGTTACAACAAGACAAAGAACAGTTCCAAATGAAGGAACAAATGCGTTCTCAAGAACAATCCCGACAAGATAAAATAGATCGAGAGCGTATTGACGCTCAGCGAGATATTGCTAGAATGAAAGACGATACAACTCAAGATAGACTTGACCAACAAAAAGAACTAAAATTGATTGATCTTGGGTTAAACCAGATAGATCAATACAGGTAAAAAAATGGCTAAAAATATTAAAGTAATAAAAAACAAACTTTCATACAGTAATAAAGGAACTGTTTCGTCTAAAGTAAAGACGGGAACTTTTTCAGCAAGTACCACTCCAACTCCAGGAACAGGTAAAGGCAAAGCTAGGGGGCTCGGCGAAGCTTCATCTGGCGGTAAGTTTTCTGGCATTTATTAATGTCAGCAATTTGGGTAGCTGACCAATTACAAAAGCGGCTAAAGGAGAAGAAAGAAGACACCCAAAGTCAAATACTTAATGGTGCTAAATCTTTTGAAGATTATCAATATCTACGTGGACGTTACAACTCCCTCGTTGACGTAGAACAAGAACTTAGGGAATTGCTAGAGAGGATAGAACAAAATGACGAAGAACAAGGTACTGGTCCCTGACCATATAGCTGCTGAAATTGAAAAAGATAAAACAGCAGCAATAAAAGAAGAAGAGAAATCTGAAGTTGACAAAGCTTTTGTTAGCTCAGAAGAAAGAGTTCTTGATCCTACGTTAGTAGATAAGAGCTTAATTGAAAGAATGCCTAGCCCTTCAGGTTGGCGCATGTTGATTCTTCCCTACAGAGGTAGAGGAGTAACAAAAGGTGGGATTCACCTAACCAAAGAATCCGTAGACAGAGAAGCTTTAGCTTCAGTAGTGGCTTATGTTATTAAGATGGGCCCACTCTGTTATCAAGACAAGAAAAAATTTGGAGACACACCTTGGTGTGAAGAACGGCAATGGGTGCTAATTGGTCGGTATGCTGGAGCTCGCTTTAAGTTAGGCGATGATGCAGAATGCCGTATTATTAACGACGACGAGGTTATCGCTACGATCGCAGATCCCGATGATATCGTCACGCTGTAAACGTGAGGAGGACTCATGCTAGAAGAAGAAAATAATCAAGCTCCTGAAGAGGAGATTGAAGAAGGTGAGATTGTAGAACTTGATGTTCCAGAAGAAGATCAAGAAGCGCAAGCTGCTATAGAAAATGTTTCTGAAGAAGAAACAGTCAAAGATGAAGAGCAAGACGAATTAGAGAACTACTCAAAAGGTGTTCAAAAACGTATTGCAACTTTAACCAAAAAAATGCGTGAGCAAGAGCGTGCCGCTCAATCTGCTTACGAGTATGCAAAAAACTTACAAGCTGAAAACGAAAACTTAAAAACTAATACTAATCAGTTAAATCAAAGTTATTATGGCGAGGCTGAGAACAGATTAAAATCTCAACGTGCTCAAGCCAATACTGTTTTAAAGTCAGCGTATCAAGATCAAGACTGGGATAAGGTAACTAAAGCCCAAGAAATTCTTGATAAGATTACAGTTGAAGAAAGTAAGTTAGCAACTAATAGAATGCAAATTGAAAGGGAACCTGTATATCAGAATGTTCCTCAACAACAAATGCAACAACAACCGATTCAAGCGCCTACCCCTCAAGCAGACCCTGAAGCTGAGAGTTGGGCACAAAAAAACGAGTGGTTTGGTCAAGACGAAATAATGACTTTAGCCGCTTTTAACATTCATCAGAAATTAATTGAGGAAGAAGGGTTTGATCCTTCGGATACAATGTACTATGATGAGATAGACAAACGTATTAGAACTGAATTCCCTCACAAATTTAGTGATGGCGGAGCGGTAAAATCTAAAGCGAAGATGCAACAAACTGTTGCTCCAGCTGGAAGATCTGACAGCTCTGGAAGAAAACGACAAGTCAGGCTCACCAAAAGTGAAGTCGAAATGGCCCGTCGTTTAAATGTACCAGTACAAGAATACGCAAAGCATATTAAAAGGTAACAAATATGACTGAAGATAATAAAGAAAATAACAGGACTCCGCGTTCTGCAGAAACTCGAGCTATCAAAGATACTGCTCGCAAACCATGGCGTCCCCCATCTATGTTGGAGACACCACCTGCACCTGAAGGTTTTACCTACAGGTGGATAAGAGCCGAAGTTGTTGGTCAGGATGATAAGAAGAATGTAATGTCTAGATTGCGTGAAGGTTTCGACCTTGTTCGCGTCGAAGAGATTGGAGACTTTGAACTTCCTTCGATTGATAATGGAAAGCACGCTGGTGTTGTATCCGTGGGTGGTTTGCTTTTGGCTAAGATTCCGAATGAAACACGTGATGAAAGAAACGCCTATTTCAATAACCGTGCACAATCGCAACAAGACGCGATTGACAATGATCTAATGAAGGAATCAGATCCAAGTTCTCCGATGTTAAAACCTCAGAGAACTACAAGCGTAACTTTTGGTGGTGGTAAAAGAAGTTAATTCTTTTGCTACTTTAACAATTTTTAAATTAAAGGTATAAAAAAATGGCAAATACAAATGCTCCTTTCGGTTTAAAACCAATTGGAAAATTGGGCTCAGGTTATAATTCTACAGGAACAACTGAGTACGATATTCTAACTGGTACAACTGGAACAATTTATACAGGCGATCCAGTAAAAATGGTCAACACAGGCGGCATTGCCGTTGCTGCTGCTGGCGATCTTTTACTAGGAGTCTTTCAAGGCTGTCACTTTACTAATTCAAGCGGTGAGAAGGTTTATTCTCCAGTTTGGACTACGTTGACAGCTTCATCTGATGCGAAAGCATTAGTAGTCGATGACCCAGACGTTTTGTTTGAAGTCCAATCAGCCGCAACAGGCAGTCTTACCCAAACCGAAGTCGGTTTAAATGGTGACATTGTTTACGCAGCAGGTTCTTCTACAACTGGAATGTCAGCAGTAAAACTTAGTGGCACTATGGCTACTGGTACTGCGCAACTAAGAATTATGGGATACTCAAATGATCCTTCTAATAATGCCTTAGGAACTGGGTCCCTTTCAACCAATGCTAATATGATCGTCAGAATCGACGAGCATTTTAACAGAACCGCAGCAGGAGTTTAATCATGGCTATTAATAGAGCTCAATTAGCGAAAGAATTAGAACCAGGATTAAATGCCCTTTTCGGCATGGAATACGACCGTTATGATTCTGAGCATGAAGAAATTTTTGAAACCGAATCCTCAGACAGAGCGTTTGAAGAAGAAGTAATGATCGTGGGCTTTGGTAACGCTTCGGTAAAAGGTGAGGGAGAAGGCGTAGCTTTTGACCAAGCTTCTGAAGGGTTTACATCAAGGTACTCACACGAAACTATTGCTTTGGCTTTTGCTCTTACAGAAGAAGCGGTCGAAGATAATCTTTACGATAGACTTGGTTCAAGGTATACAAAAGCCTTGGCTAGATCTATGGCGAATACTAAACAAATCAAAGCTGCTGCTGTATTGAACAATGCGTTCGATACAAGCATTACTGGTGGAGATGGTAAAGCACTTGTTGCTACTGACCATCCACTAGGTGGCGGAGGTTCGGCTAGTAACAGACCTTCAACTTATGCCGATTTGAATGAGACTTCATTAGAAGATGCTCTTATTAATGTTTCAACTTTAGTTGATGACAGAAATTTGACCATTGCTCTTCAAGCGCAAAAGTTAATTATTCCACCAGCATTACAATTCGTTGCTGACAGATTATTGCAAAGCAATGGCCGTCCAGGTTCATCTGACAACGACGTAAATGCTATGAAGAATATGGGTATGATTCCTCAAGGATATGTTGTTAACCATTATCTGACTGATACAGATGCTTGGTTCTTAAAAACAGATTGTCCTGATGGATTTAAACACTTCCAAAGAAGTCCAATGTCTACCTCTTTAGAGGGTGATTTCGATACTGGTAACATGCGTTACAAAGCTAGAGAAAGATATTCATTTGGTTATTCTAATTGGAGAGCTGTTTACGCTTCTCAAGGTATCTAAATCCGATTATTCGGTAAAAGGGAGTTTCGGCTCCCTTTTTTTTGTTCTAAAAACTTGTCAAAAGCATACAAAGTAACTTAAACTTACTAAAAGTAACAAACTATTGTTGTTATGCAGACAGGATTACATTCTTCTTACAGTCTAGCAAACTCACCTTGTAATGGTATTTGCTCTACCTCTATGGCTCCATTTGATGATAGGTGTAAAGGTTGCGGAAGAACTGTCGAAGAAATTAGAGACTGGGAAAAATATCCAGAATTTGAAAAAAAAATAATTAATGTAAAAAATTGGTTAGAAAATTACGATATAAGACAAAAAATAGAGGTTCCAGTAAATATGCCAGAAAATAAAATAAAAGATATAAACGGTAGATTAATTACTATTATTTCTATGATAGAAATGATTGGCCAAGATCTATTGGAAAGTTATGGCAAAGACGAATCTATAAAAGAAGCTTATCAGTCTCTTGTTAAGTCTAGAGAAGAAATCTTAAAAACCAAACAAACTCTTCCCCATTCAGACTAATTTAATATATACTTTAGCTAGTAACTAGGATTATTAACTTGTTCTATCGACTGACCTAGCAGACAAGCCGAGACAATAGAACTTATTTCCGAGGAGGAAATTATGGCGAATTCAACTTTTTCAGGTCCAGTTAGGTCCGAAGGTGGTTTTGAACAAATCACAGTAGCATCATCAACAGGTGTTATAACAACAAACCTTGATATTTCATCAGCAGGTGCAATCACTACTTCAAGTACAATTAATGCAAAACAAGTAGTAGATACTACTTTTAATGCGGCAGGAGCGGCATCAGCTACTTTAACAGCAGCCCAGTCAGGAACTTTGTTTTTGATTAATGGAGCAGCAGCTAATGTAATTACTTTACCAGCATTGTCTACAGATAACGTAGGAGTTCATTATGACTTTCAACTTACAGTAGCTGTTGGCGGAAGCGTAACAACTACCTTTGTACTTCCAGGTTCAGCTGTATCAAATTTCCAAGCAATGCTTTCTTTGGTTGCGGGAACAGCAGCTAACGCAGTAAGTGATGTAGCAGGAGATACTTTAACTCTACCAAACTCAACAGTTGCAAATGCTAGAGTTTCTATGACTTGTGTTGCAGATGATGGAACAAACTCTACGTGGATGACTACTGCTCTATCAACTCCAATCGCTACAGTATCTTAATAGGGGTAAATTATGGCAGATGCAGTTACAACAACAACCATACAAGATGGTGATAGGATAGCGGTTATACAGCTTACTAACACATCTGATGGTAGTGGTGAAAGTGCAGTTACAAAAATAGATGTTAGTAGCCTAGCTACTAACAGCTCTACTGGACAAACTTGTACAGGCGTTAAGCTTGGCAAAATTGTTTATTCTACCTTTGGAATGAGTGTAAAACTTTTATGGGTTGCAACTACCAATACTATTTGCTGGGATCTTAATTCAGACTATACGACTGATGAAGACTTTACAAGCTTTGGCGGCATACAAAATACTGCTGCATCAGGTGGAAAAACAGGAGATATAGCACTTACTACTACTGGTCATTCAAGCGCAGATTCTTACGTTATAGTTTTAACTTTAATTAAAGAATACGCTTAATTTAAATTGGCAACACCAAGAAAAGGTAAGGCTAAAGTAAAAGTAACAGCTTCTGGTAAAAGAGTTAGCTACGGTCAATCTGGTAAAGCAAAAGGCGGTGGTCCAAGAGTTAAGCCAGGTACATCTAAGGGTGACTCTTATTGCGCAAGAAGTCTTGGTATAAAGAAAAGACTATCTAAAAAGAAACAAAACAATCCTAATACTCCAAACAATCTATCAAGAAAAAGATGGAAATGTGTTGGAGCAAAATCTAAAAGAAAGTAATGGCTACCAAAAAAGATGCTTGTTATAAAAAAGTAAAAGCAAACTCTAAAGTTTGGCCTAGCGCTTATGCTAGCGGTAGATTAGTTCAATGCAGAAAAAAAGGTGCAGCAAACTATGGAAATAAAACTAGAGTTAAAAAATTTGCTGGAGGACCAGTCAAAGGCCAAGGTTGTATAATGAGCAACAGAAAAAGATAATGTCTAAGAAAGAAACACTTAGAGATTGGTTTTCTAAAAATAAAGGAACAGGCTGGGTTGATTGCAAAACAGGTAAGCCTTGCGGCCGCAAGAAAGGCGAGAAAAGAAAAAGTTATCCTGCGTGTAGACCTACAAAAGCTCAATGCACATCAGCAGCCAAAAAGAAAACTAGCTCTAAAAGAATTAGTTGGAAAGACGGCAGAGTAAAAAAAAGTAATGGTGGTTTTATAGCTAAAGGCTGTGGTAAAGTTATGAATAACCGAAGAAAAGTAACTACAATCTCCTAAAGAGGATAAATAATGTTTAAAAGAACTAAAGGCTACGCAATGGGCGGTTCTGTAAAAGGAACTAAATACATGTCTAAAGGCGGTGCAGCTAAAGGAACAAAATATATGTCCAAGGGCGGTGCCGCAAAAGGAACTAAATACATGTCTAAAGGCGGAGCAGCAAAGGGAACAAAATATATGGCTAAAGGCGGTAAATCTTAATTTACACTCCTTATGTCATATTTAATTTCTAACATACCTCAGTTCAAATGCTGGGTAAGAAAAGAATTTACAGCAAACCACACTAATTATCATGGTGAGTATTTACATGCTTTGGTTATAGCTGTTAATACTATTCCAGATAGGTCTTTATCGTTTCAGGTAGTTTTTACTGGATGCGAAATTGATAACGAAGAAGACGCACCAAACGTCCATGGTGGTGCTATGTGGGCAAGAATGCCTATCCAAGCTTTAGTAGCAGATATACCATTAGAAGAATGGCCAACTCCAATGGAAGACCATTTAGCTCAACCCTGGGACTGTCTTAGCCATGAACATTCTGTTGTAGTTATGGACAGAGTAAGTTCATCTCCTTGGCTATGCAAAATAGGAGGAGAATTTTATACAGGAAAGTATCTATTTACTGTAGACTATACAGAGAATTCTATAGCAGATGATCCAGCTCAACATAAGCAGTCACATGTGTTATATTTAACAGACGCTGGTGAATATACTGGCAGTTTTGTAGCTCTGCCAAATAATAGAGTGAGAGCAACAAACCCTGCTTTGTGGCGTGTGGGCGAGGGAGCTCCAGATTTTATGCCCTCTCAATGGACGCATTCAGCAGAACAACATGAGAGCTATATGGACCCAAATATAACATTTAACAATCTATACGCTCCAGAGGATTAATTATGGCAACATCAAGCAGTACAGATTTTGAGCCAAACGTAGCTGAGTTCGTAGAAGAAGCATTTGAAAGATGTGGCTTAGAACTTAGGACTGGTTACGATCTAAAAACAGCCAAGCGTTCTATTAATATTATGTTGGCTGAATGGGCTAATAGAGGTTTAAATCAATGGACAATAGAGCAAACAACCCAAGCTTTAACAGAGGGAACATCTAGTTATTCTTTAAATTCTAATGTTATTGATATATTAGATATGGTTGTTAGGCGTACTGTTAATTCAGTAGATACAGATATTTCTATGTCCCGTTTAAGTAGAAGTGAATATATTAATATTCCTAATAAAACAACAAAATCTAGACCTTCTCAATTTTTTCTTGACAAATTAACGACCCCATCAATTAAAATATGGCCTGCTCCAGAAAATTCTACTGACATATTAGTATTTAATAAACTAGTAAGAATGGATGATGCGGATAAAGCAACTAATACAATGGATATGCCGTTTAGGTTTTATCCTTGTTTTGCAGCTGGACTTGCTTATTATATTTCAATGAAACGATCTCCAGAAAGATCAGCGGTTTTAAAACAAGCATATGAAGAAGAATTTCAACGAGCTATGTCTCAAGACGAAGATAGAGCTTCTTTTAGAATCAGACCTTATTTAAGAGGATTGTAAAATGGCTTACGCAAATGCTAAATTTGCCGTTGCTCTTTGTGATAGATGTGGTTTTGAATACAAACTTCTATCTCTTAAAAAAGAATGGAATGGTTTAAAAACTTGTTCTGAATGTTTTGAACCAAAACACCCTCAATTAGAACCTCATAGAGCTCCTTCAGATCCAGAAGCTTTATATGATCCAAGGCCTAGCAACGATTTAGAAGTAGGTGAAGGTTTTGTATTTGTTAGAGATTCTAATATTTTTAAAGGCAATAATATGAATCCTTCAATTGTTGGTCAAAATTTTATATTAAGTGAAATGACAGCAAGTGTTGGAGCAGTTACAATAACAACATGACTTTATCTGAATTAAAAACAATTATTCAAAATTACGTTGAAAACGACGAAACAACATTTGTTTCTACGTTAAACGATATGATTCAAATAACTGAAGATAGGCTTCTTGAGTTAATTCAATTTGATTATTTTAGAAAAAATGTAACTGGTAATTTAACTACTGGAAATACTTATTTAACAGCTCCATCTGATTTTAAAATGAGTTTTTCTTTAGCTATTATTGACAGCAACAATGATTATCATTATTTAGATAAAAAACATACTAGTTTTATGCGTGAATATTCTAATGATGCAGTAGCTACTTCAGAAAGAGGTAGGCCTTTGTATTATGCAGATTTTGATAAAGAACTTTCTACTGCAGCAAACAACGGATCTACTTTAATAGTGTCTCCTGTTCCAGATGCGGATTATACAGTTGAATTACATTATTTGTACGAGCCAACAAGTCTTACATCGCAAACAACAGGCACCTGGCTATCTGATAATGCAAGAAATGCTTTAATTTACGGCAGTTTAGTTGAAGCTTATACCTTTATGAAAGGAGAACCAGAGTTAATTACTTTATACGAAACTAGATTTAATCAAGAAGTCTCTCGATTAAAAAATCTAGCAGAAGCTAGGGGAAGAAAAGACGAATACAGATATGATTCGCTAAGAACGCAAATTACTTAAAGTTTTAAAAGGAGAAGATATGAAACCAATCAAAAAATTGAAAGGCAAAAGTGTGGCTATTGTTGGGCTTGGAAAAAGTTGGCATGACTACAATTTAGCCAAATCTCATGGAGCACATTTTGACGAAGTATGGGCTATTAATGCAGTTGGATCTGTAATATTCCATGATCGAACCTTTATGATGGACCCAGTTAGTAGGTTTTTAGACTCAGATGACGCAGGTGGGCAAACAAGCGGTATGACAGATGTTTTACTAAACGATGATAAGCCTATTTATACTTGCGAATTAGACAGCAGATGCAAAAATCTTGTTGAATACCCTTTAAACGAAGTTTTACAAGCTTTTAACTGCCATTATTTAAACAATACGGTTGCTTACGCAATTGCTTTTGCTTTGTGGAACGAAGTAGGGACAATAAAAATGTTTGGGATAGACTTTAGTTACAAAGGAAACTTGCATTTTGCAGAATCTGGCAGAGCTTGCGTTGAATTTTGGCTTTCAAAAGGAATGGTAATGGGAACCAAGATTGAAGTAGCAAAAACTAGCGGATTGCTAGATACAGACGTTCCTGCTGAAGAAAAATTATATGGATACCATCGTTTAGACGATCCTAAAGTTGTCTTGTCTGATGGCCAAGGGACTATGTTAGCTGTAAATGTTAGTGAATTACCTCAAGAAGAACAAAAAGACCCAGAGCCTGTATTAATAGATAGGAACGATGGCCATCTTAAAACTCCAGAGCCTAAAAAATGGTAGATAAACTAACGCCTAGCGGATTACCTGAACTTGGGGTTGTAGAAATAGCAACTACAAATTATGGGGGACACCCTCCTGAGTTTTGGGCAAAACAATTAACCGATAAAATAGTTGGTTATTCTGATAATAATGAACAACATATTAAAGACCAGGCTAGAGCTTATAAAGATTTAATTTACGAAGTTTCTTTGATATATATCAAAAATGCTATAAAATCTTATAAAGCATCTTTAATTCAAGAATTAACGCAAGGAGATGCTCAAGATTTAGCTAAAATAATCAAAGGTATTTAAATGGCAATTACATCAACACTTACAACCAGTTTTAAAAAAGAACTGCTTACAGCAACACATAATTTTGCTACTAACGGAAATGCTTTTAAACTAGCGTTATATACAAGTTCAGCCACATTAGGCGCAGCTACCACAGCTTTTACTACTACAGGTCAAGCAACTGGAACCAACTACACATCTGGTGGAGCAGCTTTAACAAAAGTCGCGCCTACTAGCGCTGGTACTACTGGCTTTACAGATTTTGCAGATTTAACTTTTGGTACAGCTACAGTTACAGCTAGAGGTTGCATGATTTATAACGATACAAATGGTGATAAATCGGTTGCAACAATCGACTTTGGCGGAGATAAAACTTCTACAGCAGGCGACTTTACTATTGTATTCCCAGCGGCTGCAGCTGGCACAGCGATTATAAGAATCGCCTAGCCTTAAATGGCTAATATAACGGGTTGGGGTCGAGGGACGTGGGGCCAACTCACGTTTGGCGAAGCCCTACCAGTCACACTTACAGCTCCAGGCGCAGGAACATCTGCTCTAGGTACTGTTGCAATTGATGCAGAAGCAAATGTAGTACCAGCATCTTTAGTAGGAACAACTGGCGCACCAGTAGCAGGCGTAAATGGTAAGGCGATTGTAGCCGTCCCTGGAATTGTAGGAACATTAGGCTCTGTATCAGTTGCTGTAGATGGCGAGGCAAATGTAACGCCAACAGGCCAAGCAGGCACTTCAGCTCTTGGAACAGCAACAACAGTTTCAAACAATAATTTATCTGTTACACTTAATGCTGCTACTGGATCTGTTGGTGCTGTCACCACAATTTCAGAAGCAAACGTTTTTCCAACAGGACAAAGCGCCACAGGATCAGTTGGAGCACTTTTGGTATGGTCACGTATTGATGAAAGCCAAAGTCCAAATTATAATACTCCTAATGGGATAGATGTTACTCAAACTCCCAATTGGGAGGAAGTTGCGTAAAGCAGAGGAAAAGAAATGGCAAGTACATATGTAAATGATCTCAGATTAAATGAGATGGCTACTGGTGATGCTAGTGGTACATGGGGAACAAACACAAACGTTAATTTAGAATTAATTGGCGAGGCCATGGGTTATGGAACCGAAGGCATTACAACAAATGCTGACACTCACACTTCAACTATTGCAGATGGTGCAACCGATCCAGTTAGAGCTATGTATGTGGAATATACAGGCACACTAGATTCAGCTTGTACTATTACGATTGCTCCAAACACCATAAACAGAATGCAGTTTATAGAAAATGGTACAAGTGGATCTCAAAATATTATTATTTCTCAAGGTTCTGGAGCTAATATAACTATTCCACCTGGAGATGTTAAAGCAGTTTACCTAGATGGAGCAGGAAGTGGAGCGGCGGTTGTTGATGCTTTTGCTAGTCTTAATGTAGTAGATTTAAAAGTACAAGACGATCTTACAGTTACAGACGATGTAATTATTGGTGGCGATATAGACCTAGAAGGTGCTATTGATGTTAATGGTACAGCTAACCTAGATGTTGTAGATATTGATGGAGCAGTAGATATGGCTTCTACCCTTCAAGTTGATGGTGTAGCTACTTTTACTGGTAGAGATATTCATAGTGGTGGTATTACTATTGCCAATGCAGGACAAATTGGTTCAGTTGGAGATACCGATGCAATCGCCATCGCAAGTGATGGTGTAGTAACCCTTACACAAAAATTAGTAGGTACTGAATTAGATATATCAGGAAATGTAGATGTAGATGGTACATTAGAAACAGATGCTTTATCTATTGCGAGTACCACTGTTACTTCAACAGCAGCAGAATTAAATTTTAGTGATGGAGTAACTTCCAACATACAAACCCAGCTTGATACAAAAGCTACAACAGGTAAAGCTATTGCTATGGCTTTAGTCTTTGGTTAAACTTAGGAGAATATTATGGCAAATCCAAATCTAGTAGCAGTAACTTCGATATACGGAAACAGTATAAACGGAGCTTTAACTACTACAGTAACAACTGATTTATTGACTTGTGCAAGTAACAAATTACTTAAAGTTAATAACATTATTGTTGCTAACATTGATGGCACAAACTCAGCAACAGTAACAATGGGGATCATTAAAAGTGGTGGCTCAGTAGTCTTATTTGCTTCTACCATTGCTGTTCCTGCTGATGCTACTCTTGTCTTAATAGATAAAAACTCAAGTATTTATCTTGAAGAAGGAGACATTTTAGAGGGTGGTGCAAGTGCAAACTCAGATTTAACCTACACCATTAGTTACGAAGAACTAGATGATGCTTAAGGAGGTATTTAATTATGGCTCATTTTGCAGAACTTAATTCAAGCAACGAAGTATTACAAGTAATAGTAATATCCAACGAGGATGTAGATGCCAATGGTGGCGATGAATCAACTCAAGCAGAAACATTTGTAGCTTCTATTGTTCCTTATACAACAGGTGGAGTAGCTTGGAAACAAACCTCATACAACAATAACTTTAGAAAACAATACGCAGGTATTAACTATACTTACGATTCTTCTAAAGATATGTTTATATCAATAAAACCATATCCATCTTGGTCTTTAGATTCTAACGATGATTGGAAAGCACCTGTTACTTATCCTACTGTAACTGAAATTAACTCTGTTGGTGTTGTAATATCTTGGGATGAAGATAATCAAAAATGGTTAGGTCAAACTTTTACAGGTGATGATTATACAACTGTAACCAATTATCAATGGGATGCTACTAATAAGCAATGGAATGAGGTCTAACCATGGCTAGTACAAATGGCGGATATATTGGTATAGATTATAAACCTGAAGCAGGAACTCAAAACGCAGTCATAACTACTTTTAATTCAAGCGGAACTTTAACGACTGCTCCTAAAAGTACATCAGTACAGTATGTAATTGTTGCAGGTGGCGGTGGAGGAGATGCAGCAGCAGCAGGTGCAGGCGGTGGCGGAGCAGGTGGATATCGTTCATCAGTGCCTGGTGAAGCATCAGGTGGCGGAGCTTCAGCCGAATCTTTAAGTCCAGTTTCAGGAGCTACTGGTTATCCAGTTGTTGTAGGAGCAGGAGGAGCAGGAAATACAAGTCCGATAGGAGGAGCAGGACCTGGAGGAGATGTAGGTTCAAATTCAAGTTTTAATGGCGTAGTTTCTACTGGCGGAGGTGGAGCAGGTTTTGTACCCCATCCTGGCACAAGTAAAACAGGTGGCTCAGGTGGCGGTGCTTCGTATTCAACAGGCGGAGGAAGTGGAACTTCAGGTCAAGGTTTTCCAGGTGGTAGTGCTGCACTTAACCGAGGCGGTGGCGGAGGCGGAGGAGCAAGTGAAGCAGGTAAAGGACCACTACCTGGACCACAAAACCCCCCACCCCCTGAACATGGTTGGGATGGCGGAGATGGTGTAGCTTCTTCTATTACTGGCTCATCTGTTACAAGAGCAGGTGGTGGTGGAAGCGTAGGAAGATTCTCAAACAATGGCGTTGTTGGCCAAGGTGGATCAGGAGGTGGTGCAAATGGATCAGACCCAGTTAGTTCACCAAATCCAGGTGGAACTGCTAACTCTGGCGGAGGTGGCGGTGGAACTGATCTTGGTAGTCCACCATTTAGTCCAGTTCCAGGTGGTAGCGGTGGTTCAGGTGTCGTTATTGTTAAAGAACCTGCGGTTAGTTTTACTTCAAATACAGGCGGTGTTTGGGATATGACTGCACTTTACGATTCTGTAAAAGCAGGAAATTGGGTGTAATATGGCTAGATTAATTGGAGCAGCAATAACAACAGCATCACAAGATCAACAAATTACCACATTTAACTCAAGTGGCACACTTACAACGCAACCTTTAACAAATAATATTGAATACTTAGTTGTAGCTGGAGGCGGTGGTGGTGGTGCTAGGTTTGGTGGTGGAGCAGGAGCAGGTGGTTATAAAACAGCAGCCTCTGGGCCAACAGGCAGTTCAGTTTCAGGCAACTCTCCTTATCCAGTAACAATAGGAGCAGGTGGTGCAGGTGGTGCTGCAACTGGTGGTCCAGGTACAGGAGGAGCTACTACAGGAACAAATGGAAGTAATTCAGTTTTAGGTGTACCAAGCTCAATTACCTCTACAGGTGGCGGTGGTGGTGGAGCTGGAGATGGTCTAGATGGCAGTGCTGGAGGCTCTGGTGGTGGGGGTGCAGGTAGATTTGAAAGCGATGGTGGTTCAGCATCTCCATCAGGACAAGGTAACGCAGGTGGTAATGCTAGTGGTACTCCTCTTGGTGGAGATAATTTTAGAGGAGCTGGAGGCGGTGGTGCAGGTGCAGCAGGAAGTGTCTCAACAGGCACAGACAATACAGCTAATGGAGCAGGTGGCGTAGGTTTAGCCAATTCAATTACAGGCTCATCAGTTTTCTACGCAGGTGGAGGCGGTGGAGCAGCAGGAGCTTACCCACAAACCAACAACTCAGCAGGTGGCAATGGTGGAGGCGGAGATGGAATGTGTACTACTGGCGGTGGTGCTGCTGGAACTGCTAACAAAGGTGGCGGTGGAGGCGGTGGAGCTTTACATAACCCAACTGGAGGTAACAAAGCAGGTTACTCAGGTGGTTCAGGAGTTGTTATTGTTAAAGAACCAGCACTCTTTATAGCATCTACTGTTTGGGATTTAAGACAAGTATATAGACAAGTTAAAGCTGACGATTGGGTATAAGTATCTTTATAGATAGCATTTAGCTATACTAATCTCTCAAGATAGTGAGAGAAGATGAAACATATTTACTTTTTATGTGGTTTGCCTAGATGTGGAAACACCTTGCTTGCATCTATATTAAATCAAAACCCAAACATAAGTGTTACTGCTAATTCTATTACAGCAGATATTTTATATGGTCTTGAACAACTTAAAGAAACAACAAGTTTTAAAAACTTTCCTGACCATCAATCGTTAGATAATTTAATAGAAGGTTCTTTAGAACTATATTTTAAAGATTATGAAAGCGACTATATTATTGATAGAAGTCCTTGGGGAACACCTAAAAATATAGAACTTATAAAAAAATATATTACCCCAAATCCAAAATTTATTATTTTAGAAAGACCTTTTATAGAAATACTAGGCTCTCTTGCTAGAGTAAAAAATTGGAGTAAAAAAGATTTAGAAGATTCTTGTTTTTATGAAATGACTGAAGGCATGACTGCTGTTCATTCTTATGCTATATATAACATTATTAAAAGTGATAGTGATTACATAAAAATTAATTATGAAGATTTAACAATAAATCCTGAAAAAAATATAAAACGCATTTATAAATTTTTAAATATTCCAACCTATGAACATAGGTATGTTGATTTAGAACAATTTTCTATAAACAATATCAAATATGATGATAGTATTTTGGATGGGGTGTATCATAATGTTAAAGAAGATAAAATAGAAAAAAAGAATTATGATTTGAATATGTATTTAAGTGAATCAATCATAAATAACTATAAAAATATGTCTTTAGAAAAATGGGTAAATGAATTTTTAATAGAGAGAGGTTATTTTGAATCTTAAATGGTATTACTGGTACTTTCAATCAGTTATTCCTGAAAGAATATGTGACGATATTGTTCGTTATGGTAAAGAACAAAATAAAGAAATGGCTCTTACAGGTGACGCTGATAAAGATAATTTAACTAAAGAAAATATTAAAAACATTCAAAAGAAACGCAAGTCAGATATTGTATGGATGTATGACAGGTGGATATACAAAGAAATACAACCTTACATCCATGAGGCAAATGCAAGTGCTGAATGGAATTTTGAATGGGATTACAGTGAGTCTTGTCAATTTACCGAATATAAAAAAGGTCAATTTTATGACTGGCATTGCGACTCACAAATAGAACTTTATGACCATCCTGAAAATAGAAATTCACATGGTAAGTTAAGAAAACTTAGCATGACTTTATCTTTAACTGATCCTGATGAATATGAAGGCGGTGATTTAGAGTTTGATTTTAGAAATCAAGATGAACAATCGCAACCAAGAGTTTGCACAGAAATTAGACCAAAGGGTAGTTTGGTTGTTTTCCCCTCTTTTGTTTGGCATAGAGTCAAACCAGTAACCAAAGGAATACGACACTCCTTAGTGTGTTGGAATTTAGGATACCCATTTAAATGAGCTTTAAGAAAAATAAATACCAAGTAATTAAAAACGCTATATCAACAGAGTTAGCAGACTTTTGTTATCAATATTTTTGCAATAAAAGAACCGTAGCAAGGCACTTGTTTGATGACAGATACATTTCACAATTTACAGATTATTTTGGCGTTTGGAATGATGTGCAAATACCTGAAACCTATTCGCATTACGCTGATATAGTTATGGAAACTTTATTACAAAAAGTTAAACCTATCATGGAAAAAAAATCAGGCGTTAAGCTAACTGAAACTTATTCGTATGCAAGAATCTATAAAAAAGGTGATGAGCTAAAAAGACACAAAGATAGAGACTCATGTGAAATATCAACCACTATGTTTTTAGGTGGAGAAGATTGGTCAATATTTTTAGAGCCATCAGGCGAAAGAGGCGAAAAAGGCATAGAGATTAAATTAGAAAAAGGCGATATGCTCATGTATCGTGGTTGTGATTTAGAGCATTGGAGAGAACCATTTAAAGGTAAAGATTGTGGGCAAGTGTTCCTACATTATAATGATGCCAGTGGCCCAAAAGCAAAATTTAATAAATTTGATGGCAGACCCATGATAGGTTTGCCTGGATATTATCAATCAAAAAGTTAAAGGTATATGCACATAAAAATTCCAAACTTCTTATCAAAAGAAGAGTGCAAGTTAATTAAAAAAATTTTATTAGAAAAAGAACAAGAAATACTTTCTTTGCCTGTATATGATGAATTTTTTTCAGGCACGACTGATAGGCATCAACATTATAACTTTTTAAATTTTTGTCCTGAAATAGACATAACAAGTAAAATTTTTAATTTACCGATTATGCAAGATGAAGATGAATTTTGGATTCAATGTTGGGTTAATATTCTTCACAAAGGCGAAGGCATACCCATGCACAATCATGGTCATCCTGAAAATATTTTTTATTCTTGTAATATATTTATTTCAGGTCCAAATGATTGTTTTACTTTTTATGATGATGTAGGTCATGTATCTAACAGGGTGGGTGAACTACATTTAATTGATTGTCACCTTTTTCATGGTGTAAAAGAGAACATAAACGACCAACCAAGGCTGTCTATTGCTTGTGATATACACTTTAGTGACCCAAAAGACTTTGAAAACTATAAACAAAGAATCGTTCACGCTAAAAGAAATTAGTATATAATTTTAAAAAACCGAGGAAAATAATATGGACATATTAATACCACTAGCAATAATTACAACAGTAGTTCTTTTTTCAATAAAGAAATTCAAACCTCAAGTTTGGAAGAAAATTGTAACTAAGTTTAAAAAGTAACATGCGCTGGGAATGAAAAATAATTCATTCAACGAAGCATTTGCTTGGCTTTTTCTTGTAGGCAGCATAATTGCAATTACTTTATTTTCAGTTTTAGCAAATGCAGAAAATCAAACTGGCACTTGTACAGCAGGTACTCAGTATTGTGAAAACAGCGTCTTAGATACTCAAAATACTACGACTACAACCAATACCAATACTAATACCAATACGAATAATAATACCAATAATAATACCAATACTAACGCCAATACTAATATTAACACCAGTACGAATGCCAATACCAACGTTAATACAAATCAAAATACTAACGTTTCAACTAATTCTAACAACAACGTTAATACTTCAACGGCTACAAGCAATAACACCAATAGCAATAACAACGTTAATACATCTACGTCAAACTCTACCGTAAACTCAACGGTCAACCAAAATGTCAATAATTCAAGCACTTCGAATAATACTAACGTCAACACTTCGAATAACACAAATGTCAATACTTCAAAATCGGATTCAAATGTTACAACTAACAACAAAAATGTTAATCAAAATAACAACAAATCTGATAATACGAATAGAAACATTAACGAATCGAATTCGACTCAAACTATAAATCAAAACGTAAAAAGCGAAGCTCCTCCAGCTTCTGCTATCGCCCCATCTATAATGTCTTATTCACAAGATTTATGTACTGTAGGGAGATCCGCAGCTTTTCAAGGACAGATATTTGGTTTCTCAGGCGGTAAAACAATTACAGATCAAAACTGCGAAAGGCTTAAACTCTCAAAATATCTCTACGATACTGGGATGAAAGTGGCCTCAGTATCTATTCTTTGCCAGGACGAAAGAGTATTTAAAGCTATGGAGATGGCTGGTACGCCTTGCCCATATAAAGGCAAGATAGGCAAAGAAGCTACGTTAGCTTGGGCTGATAATAAATCAAAAAGACCAGACGCAAAAGAACAAGAAGAACTGTTTATTAAACAATGCACATACGATTCAAACCCTAAAAGAGAGAAAATAAATAAAGATGTTGTGGGTGCAGTTAAAGTTATTTATACAAGAAAAACTAAAACTAATAAACAATGCAAAAAAGAATTTTATGCTACGCAATAGCGTGCCTGTTTAGTCTCGATGTATTAAGTCAATACATTTATGAGGATAACCAGTCTTTAATTGATCTAACCAACCAATCTGGTACTACCAGTTTAAACTCAGGAGACGATCAAGTTTCCGCAACTTTCAATCTTGGTTTTACTTTTGACTTTTATGGCGAAGCCTTTACCCAAGGGCGAATAGCCACAAACGGTTGCCTTCACTTTAAAACAACAGGCGCTTTCTGTAATGACTTTACTCCTGACCCATTAGCTTCTCAGTATACTTATACCTTACTGCCTTTTTGGACTGATCTCATACGAGACAACGACTCAAGCATGTTAGCTAAAAGTTTTAACGATAAGACAGTATTCGGTTGGTATGACATGAGAGAGTACAACCGAGCATCTGATAATAGTTTTGAGGTTATTTTGTGGACTAACGATACATTTGAGTTTAGATATGGTGCATTAGATATAATTAATCACGATGTTTTAATAGGCGAGGTAGGCAGTGGCAGCAAAGAAATCTATCAATATTATTACCACGATGAATGTAATACAGGTTCAACCAACAGCTCTAGTTGTTATAACTACGATTGGAACAACTCTGATAAAAATACTAATCTAGAAAATGGCGGTTCTTTGTTTGGAGTAGGAACTGGTAATGGTATAGATTGTAGCAATCCTCTAAATGATTCTAGTTGCTCTGGCTATGCTGATGCATATCAAACCCAACAATGCGATATAGATCAATTGTACGCAGAATCATGCCCTTATTACTGGGACGCTTTTGATGATTTTCAATGCAATTTAGATCCTCAATACGGCCCTTTCTGTCCTGGATATAGACAACAAGATTCTGTTGCTTATTTTGACGATGATGCCGACTACGGTTACCAAGAAGAAGACATGTGGTATGACGAAGAATATGACGAATGGTTAGATCCCAATGATCCTTGTTATGAAAATAGGTGCGCTGGATTTACTGACGCAGACTGGTATGAGTTAGATGTAGAACAATTTGGCCAAGAACAAGTTGATGATTGGATGGGTTCAGATATAAGTTTCAGTGATGATGGGATGATAGATTTTGAGACTACACTTATAACGTCTTATGACGATGTAGACGTAATGATGGATGTATGGGATGTAGAACAAGAACAAATGCACCATCACCCAGATGAAATTTTATTAGAAGAATTTTTGTTTCAAGAAAACTTCTTGGTAGAAGATTATAGAGAACCAGAAACATTTATAGAATTTAATAGTATAGAAGAGCTAGAAGAATGGTTTGAAGAGGAAACACATCAAGAAGAAGAAAGAATGGAAGAAGAGATGGCAGAACTAGATGAGCCTGAAGAAGAATTTATAGAAGAGATATTTGAAGAAGAAGCTGTAGAAGAAATCTTTGAGGCCATAGAAGAAAGAATGGCTGAAGCTGAGGTAGAAGAAGAAAGATTGGAAAGAGAAGATGTAGCAGAAGAGTTTGAAGAAACTTTTGAAGAAGAGTTTCAAGTAGTTGAAAGGCAAGAGGCTACAGGTAAGAGCTCTATTAGTAGAGACATAGCCCTTAGAGTTGTTGCTTCTACAATAACAACAGCCAGTCAAAGCGTTAGCGGTACTAACGCTGGCAACTCAGTTCACTCTACAGGCAACAGCATAGCCTCTGGGAATGCTGTAAGTTCCTCATCTAACGCTGGTTTTAGCACCAGTAGCTCTCCAAGTATGTCAGATCAGTTTGCGTCATCTGCAGCTCAAACCAATCAGGTTCTTGATATGAGCAGCGTGTCTGTATCAAACTCTTCGTTTAGCTCTACATCTGTTGAAACAGATACAGTATCAACAGAAACAGTTGTTCTACGTGGAACAGATGAAACAACGCAAGATCAGATGGATACGTCTATTGCTTCTGTAGAAGTTAACTCAGAAACAGACACCACAGTAGAAAACATCATAGCTAAAAACCTACAAACAGCCCAAGATCAAGTAACAGCGCAACAAGAAGAGACTGGAGAATATGGCTCAGAGAATGCAATTATTGCTGTTATGGGGTTCTTGCCAGGCTTTAATAACTATAAGATGGTTTCTATACCTGAAAAAGAATTTTGGTATGAGCCTAAAAGCATTTATACTAATAACACAATATCAGATAACACCCTAGCATTTTATCAACTAGCAGGGCAAAGCATAAATACTTTAACTGAATTGCAAAAATTACAACCAAAATTATAGGAGACTAAAATGAATTGGTTTGAAAACAAAACAACACAAATAATAGCTCTTGTAGGTATTGTTACAACGCTAGCTGGATTTGGCTATCAGGGCGCACAATACGTTAATAGGTTAGATAATCTAGAGGCTCAAATAGGTGGCATAGGTGATACTGAACAAGCGCAGAAACTT
>Ga0208545_1000187_pt1 | contig 28268 bp, 33 predicted proteins | sample DEB08_DNA_12_FD_185498 | JGI IMG/M metagenome (GOLD analysis project Ga0208545, IMG submission 185498) | Aqueous microbial communities from the Delaware River and Bay under freshwater to marine salinity gradient to study organic matter... | ecosystem: Environmental > Aquatic > Marine > Coastal ... | reverse complement strand
TCCTTTATCCAATAACTACAGGCGGTAAGGCACATGGGGCAAACCATAATAACTCCAGAAGAACTAGAAGAAATGCTTGACCGTGCTGCTCATAAAGGGGCTAAGGAGGCACTGTCTTCTATTGGCTTGCTTGATGACTCTGCTCAGAAAGATATAGTTGAGATGCGTAGCTTGTTAGAGGCTTGGCGTGACACCCGTAAATCTATCTGGACAACAGCAATAAAAGTAACCACTGTCGCCGTACTGACGTTTATCGCAGGCGCAGTATACATGACAATGGATAAGTAAAGGTAAAGTATAATGGCTGAAACAGACACAGAACAAGCAACACTTCCTAAGTACACTAGAGTTGCTACTTCAGATAAAATGGTTAGCCGTGTTAACCCTACAGGTGTTATTGAGGCTGATGATGGCAGTAAAATAACTGTTGGTGTTAGCGGTAGTGGTTCTGTGACAGTTTTAGAAACAGATGCAGACGGTAATAACTACCTTCTCTACTCTGGTGATGGGGATGACAATGAAGGCTGGAAAACTTCAAAAGCTTATCGTGATGCAGATAAAATGTTTTCTGATATTCAAGAGATTTATAACACTACAGAAGACGTAGCTGTAGATGAAACAAAAAATGTCCAGGGCGGCGGTGGTAATCTTAGGACACTTAAACACGCATCTACCACAACAAACACAGGTACAACTATTGGTGGTTATGGTCGTAACCTACAACAAACGGATGCTGTAGCTAAAGCTGCTATTAAGTTTAACAAAATTAACAAGGCAGTATCTACTTCTGCAACTACTGATACTCCTGTAAATACTCCTGTAAATACTCCTGTAAATACTCCTGTAAATACTCCTGTAAATACTCTTGTAAATACTCCTGTAAATACTCCTGTAAATACTCCTGTAAATACTCCTGTAAATACTCCTGTAAATACTCCTGTAAATACTCTTGTAAATACTCCTGTAAATACTCCTGTAACCGCAGCTGCTGTAGCTGCTCAACCTGTAACCTCTTCTAATACTGAAGTACTTCAGCTAGGACAAGGTGAGGTTGCACCTATTAAGCCTGTTCCTCAAACAGTTGTACAACAAGTAACACCTCCAACTTATTATAATCAACCACAACAAGTGACAGCTAATACAGCTATCAGTAACGAACAAGCAGGTACTTTTAGTAAGCCCCTTCAGACTGCTGGACTTAGCGCTGTTCCACAGCAAGTAACATATAAGACACACTACGCTGGTACACCTGGCTTAGTAGATCCTACCTTGTATGCACCTACGGGCGGAATGGAGCGAGCAATTTATCAAAACAACTTAGGTCAGCAAATGACTGTAACTGAAGTGAATGGCTCTCCTGTTAGTTATGTACCACCGGGATTTGTACGTCAAGGGACAGTACAAGAAGTGCAACAGCGACAGGCTACAGGTATGGCTGCTGGTGGTGCTGTACAAGGATACGCTGCAGGTGGTTCTGTTGATCAGGGTATCTTAGTTATTGCTAGGATGAATGGCTTTAGTGGTACTAACCCCCAAGATGCTAAGATGTTTATGAATAGCTCCGAAGGTCTGCGCCGTAAGGCTATGGCTGTAGGTGCTATGATGAACAAGAGTGGCTTGGCTATGGCTCAGGGTGGTAGTGTACCTAACCAAGCTGTGATTGGGGGTCAACCTCACCGTCTTGCTTACGTTAACCCTCAAGAAGAGGCTATGATGAAAGCCGCTGGTGGTGCAGGTGTGCCTTCCTATGGTGGTATCCCCGCTTATGTTCAGGTTGTAAACCCCGGCCCTGCTTCAGGTGTGCCTATAACAATGGCTGACCCAGCTGCATTCTCTGTTGGGCCTGCTTCTGAAGCAGGGGCAGGAGCTACCGTTACTGATCCCGCAACAGGTACTGTTTATACTTCGAATGGGACTTCTTGGACCACAGATCGAGGTTACGATGTAGGGCCAGGTATGGGTGCAGTGTCAACTGATTCTGCTGCAACTTCTGGTGGACTGTTGCCAGCAGTAGTACCTAGTCTAACAATGCAAAATCAATTGTCACAGAACATAATGCCTGCTCAATCTAATGTTCAGTACATACAACCACAAGCAGCTGATTTTGTACCTGTGGATGCAGGTCAAGCTACCCCTATTGCGCCTTATGCTGAAGCTGCTACTGTACAAACAGTACAACAAGCAAACCAGCAAGCAACACCCACTGCGCAAACAGTAGCACCTGTGTCTGCGGTAGGTTTAGTAAAGGCTGAAACAGACGCTGCTCAGGCAGCACAGGGTGTAGTTTCAGATCAGGCACAAACCACAGCTCAACAACAGACTACTTCCTCTCTAACTGGTATGACAGGAGCACAAGGAACATCGGTTGATGTCGTAGCACCTGCACCCAGGGAACCACAAACAGGTGAACTTATTGACCCTGTAGCTAACGCTGCATCTGCCTCCTCTTTTACCGAGCAGATTGAAGCTCAGACAGCAACCCCAAGTGCACAAGCTACAGTTCAAGGACAGTTAGAGGGATTGATGCAGCAGTTTGAAGGTGGTAACACACCTGCATGGGCTGCTGGTTCAATGCGTAATGCTACAGCTATGTTGGCTGCACGTGGTCTTGGTGCTTCTAGTCTTGCAGGTCAAGCTGTTATTCAAGCTGCTATGGAAGCTGCACTTCCTATTGCTCAGATGGATGCACAAGTACAGGCACAATTTGAAGGTCAGAACTTGTCAAACCGTCAGCAACGTGCTATGCTTGCTGCACAGCAACGTGCTACATTCCTAGGTATGGAGTTTGATCAAGCTTTCCAAGCAAAGGTACAGAACTCAGCACGTATTGGTGACATAGCTAATATGAATTTCACAGCAGAGCAAAACATAGCTTTGGAAAATTCCCGTGCGGCTAACACTATGAACTTAAATAATCTGTCTAATCGTCAAGCTATGATTATGTCAGAGGTAGCTGCATTAGCTAATTTAGATATGGCTAATCTAAATAACCGTCAACAAGCTGCGGTACAAAATGCACAAAGCTTTTTGCAGATGGATATGGCAAACCTCAGTAACTCACAGCAGACTGAGATGTTTAAAACTCAACAGAATGTCCAAGCATTGTTTACAGATCAAGCAGCTGAGAATGCAGCTAAACAATTTAATGCTTCTAGCAAAAATCAAACTGACCAATACTTTGCTAACCTTAGGAATCAAACAAGCCAGTTCAATGCCTCACAACAAAATGCTATGGATCAGTTTAATGTAAATTCTGTAAATGCATTACGGGAGTTTAACTCTCAAGTACAGCAACAACGTGACCTGTTTAATGCACAAAATGGTTTGGTTATTGCTCAAGCTAATGCTCAGTGGAGACAGAACTTATCTACCATTAATACCGCTGCTCAGAATGAGGCTAATGCTAATGCAGCGCTTTCAGCTAATGCCTTTACTCAATCCACACTAGATACTCTATGGCAACGTGAGAGAGATATTATGGATTATGTATATAAAGCTAGTGAAGCTGGTAAGGATAGAGCACTTAGTGTTGTACTTGCAGATAAAAAGTACGCTGAGTATGCGACAGCTAGGGCTGATGCGGAAGAAACTGCTGAGTGGGAAACTCTTGTCAAGATAGTTACCACATAATTACAGGATAATAAAATGTCTTATACAGGACTGTTGCGTAAAGCAAGAAAAGAAATTAGAGGTTTCTCTGAGGGTGGGTTAACCGCAGCGGAGGAGGGTACTAGAAGACTCTCGTCTAAGGGGTTGACAGGTAGCTCTTTTCAAGAAGCTCTGGGTGATAATGATGCCTCTGAGCTTCTACCTAAAAGAATGTTATCTGGTAGCTCTCTCGTAAAAAGAAGAGCTAGCGATAGGTTTGACTCTAGTGAGTCTGAGGAAGACTTCTTAACAAGGTCGTATAGAAATGTTGTAAATCAAAATGAACGATTGATAGAAGAGGGTAGCTCTACCCAAGCTGCAACTGATGAGTCTGGTGAACCTTTAGATATTCTAAATCAGGGTGATGATGTAGCCGATTCCTCTGGTCAATCTGCTGAAGACTTTATTGCTAGCTTTGAGAATGTAACGGATCAAAAAACTTTTAAAGCTTACTGGGATGTAGATCACTGGGCAATTGGTTTTGGAAGTAAGGCTAGCGGAGAGAATGAAACTATAACCCTAGCACAAGCTAGAGATAGGCTAAGTAAAGACACTTCTAAATTTAGAGATATTGTGACATCTACAGCAGAGAGATACGGGTATGATTGGGACTCCGATCAAATCACAGCACTCACTAGTTTTACCTACAACTTAGGCGCAGGAAATCTAGAGAAGCTGCTAGAAGGTGGTAGTCGTGGTGACGAAGAGATTTCTAATATGATACTTGAGTATAACAAAGCTGATGGTAAAGTACTGCCGGGACTTGTGAAAAGACGTAAAGCTGAAGCTGCTTTATTCTCTAGCGTGAATTAAGGAGTAGACTATGTTTAGTGCACCAATACCGGGCCAGTCCCTCACATCGGAACCTAAGAACGTACCTTGGGAGAATCCCCCACAGTTTCCAGATCCTGAGTCTGCACTATTGTGGCACATGGACAGACTTCAAGAGCCTGAAAAGATTAAAGCTGTAGCTGGATTACTTACGTTAGGATTGGATGTAGTAACTCTGACAGAGGGATTGCTTAGAGCAGCTGTAATTGACGGTCGTCACTCCATTGATGTCTCTCTTCTTATTGGACCTATTATACATGAGTATATTGTAGGTACTGCAGATGCAGCAGGTATAGAGTACGATGAAGGTATGGATGAACCTTCTGTAGATGACACAAATATTGAATACACTATTAGGTCTAAAGAGTCGGCTAAGATTTTAAAAGAACTTGAAGAGAGTGGTGAAGTAGACTTTGATGTAGAGCCTAAAGAATCTATGGAAATGCCAGAGGAAGTTGAAACTCCTGCTGAAGAAAAACCTATGGGCTTGATGTCAAGAGGAGAAGTATAATGGGTATGTGGCAAGGCATTAGTCAAGGGTTAGACGCTGTTGAGCAGAGAAAGCTTAATCAAGCAGAGCTTGATATTAGAAAAAAATCTGAAGAAAGACTTGAGAAACAATTTAACCAAGAGATGACTGACAGAAGATTAAAACAAATTATAGATCTTGGGGGATTTGTAAGTAGTTCTAGATCAGGTAAAGCTTCTAAGGATGCTAGAGCTGATGCAGAAGCAGTAGTTACTTTTAAAAATCGTATGCAAGCTGCACTTAAAAATGTTAGTATCGAAGATCAACAAAGACTTCAAGAATATACCAATCAACTAACCACATCACCAGAAAAAACAGCTGAGGTATTAGGAGCCTGGAATCAGCTAAATGAATCTGGTAGTAATATACAAATTACAGAAATACCAGAAATATTTCAAATTATTTCGTTTACTGCGGGTGATACAGAACAAACTAGACTTACTTTAGAAGAGTTGTACAACATAGATTTAACCGATGACGAAGTGTATAAAAATCTTCTACAAGCTGCAGCATCTTCGAACAGATCTTCGGTTGTGGTAGACTACAACCCGGCTAGTACAAGTGTACGTAAGCCAGAGGATTTACGTGCTCAGTATCAGTACATTTTACCTATAGTAATTGGAGCTGCTGAAGATGCTCAAAGTCAAACCGACAGGCCTGATGCACAAGAAATTACCGCCGCACTTAACGATGTTAAAAGTAGTAATGAGGCAGTACGTGCTAGAGCACAGTCATACTTGTTTAGGAAGTTCTTTAGCTTAGAACGTGCACAGGAACTTGAGTCGAGTGGTAACAATTACTTTCGTGGCTTAACAGATAATCCACTCGTTGCTGCCAGGTTAGTTAGCAAAGAACCTGTAGTTAATAGTAGTCCTGCAGTTGGGGCTATTCCCGGTGCGACAGTTTTAACTCAAGAAATGATTGACAGTAATCCGTCCTTAAAGAATATTGGCGCTGAACCCGGAGATCAATTTTTACAGACACAAGAAGGTGGAAAGTTATATGGCCCGGACGGAAACCCAAAACAATAGTGACCCCTTTGCTGGTGTAACCTTAGCTACTGAACCTTATAATGTTTTTAATGACGTTACTTTAGCTACAGACCCTTACGATTTTTCCAGTGAAGCTCCTGTATCAAGTCCTTCATTACCCGAGGCTGGTTCTTACACTCAAGACGACCTAGCTCTCAATGACGGTTTGTATGCCCCTATTGAGAAATTTATGATCCTTCGTTATGGAGATCAAGCTGTAGAAGGCGAGACCCGTGAAGAAGTTGTAAATAAATTTTTAAACAATAGACGAGGTGTTGCAGGTGGTAACTCTGTCATAGGCCTATCAGAGCTAGACTTCTTAAGAGAAATTTCTGGTGACGACGAGGCTATGGTTAAAACTGGGCAGGCCTATCAAATCTACGAGGATATGGCCGGAATCTTCAGCGAAGAAGCTACTTGGTCTGAAACAATGGAAGGCTTAAAAGACTACACAATGGGTGCAATACTAGATCCAATTAACTTGGTTGGTTTTGGTATAGGTAAAATAGCTGCGGGTGGTGGACTTAGGTTAGCAACGCAAGCTGCTAAACAGCAAGCACTAAAGGCGATGGCAAAAAAGGCTGCAGAAAAAGGAGCTTCAAAAGCCTCTATTAAAAAAGCTGGAGAGGTTGCTATGTCTAATGCAGTTTCTCAGATAGGTAAGCAAGAGCTAGCAAGACAGGGTACTGCAGCTGCTACAAGAGCTGCAATGAAGGGTCAGGGATTAAGGAAACTAGCTCAAACATCTGCTATGAAAGAGTTAGCTGCTGTTACAACATTTGAGTCTATTGTATCTGCTGGATTAGAATACGGATATCAGAACAGCCTAGTTAAAACTGATGTTCAAGAGGATATCAATAAATTTGCTATAGGTTTGGCGTTTCTTGGGGGTACTATTATAGGTGGTGTACAAGCTACCGCCATACTTCGTCGGGGTGAATTTGATATTGCTATGCCCAGCCTATCAGTTGAAATGCCTGAGCCAAAAGATGTGAATATTCTAGGTAAACTTGCGGAAAGTATATCTGAGTACGCAGACAACTTAGTTCCTTCAAATATATCATGGAAAGAGTCTGTAGAAAAAGGTGTTAAGTTTGAGGATTTAGACAGTAATTTCTTTGTTGATATGCTTATAGGTCTTGGTGATAAAGATTCTGGTGAAGTTTATCTTAAAGGTATAGCACAGATTGCTTTTGAAAATGGACTTAACTATCAAAAAAGATTTGAAGAGGATAAGTACTCTAATTGGATTAAGGATCTTATCTTGGCCTCAGATCCACAAGATGTAAAAAGTTTTGCAACTGCTTGGCAGAAGGCTTCCGGTGTAAAATTAAAAGGATTTAATAAAGTTTCAGTGAAAGACTTTGCAAATACTTTTGCTATGAAGATGAATCAATCAGCAAGAGTTATGAATGCAGCATCTCAAGGGGCTAAATTAAATGGGATGAGTAAGTCTGATTATCAGGTTCAGCAACTTATAGACGATGCTTTAGATTTAGGGTTACTTAAAAAAGAAGAACCCAAAAGTAAAATTTCAGGTATCACTAATGAAGTCACAACTGGTATTCAGAACAGGGTCATTAGAACACTTGTAACGCACCCATCTACAAGCTACTTAAACTTTGTTGGCTGGGCTGCTCAAACTTCTTTAGGTTCTGTCGCAGATCTATCAGGTGCTATACTACACTCAGGTGCAGGTACACTTAAAAAAGCTTTTGGTATGTTGGAAGATGGGGTTGACCCACTAACTGTTTCGAGGTCAGTCCTTGCGGCTAATGCCAATCGTTTAAAACTTTTATTAAACCCGGACATGACATATGAGGCTTACAGATCTATACTTCAATTACGTGGGGATAAACTAGATAAACTATCTGATGTTATTTCAGGTGGTGTTGTAGACACATCTAAAGTACTATCTGACAGCTCCCTGTCACCCACAACGCAACTGCTTGGGACAAAAGCAGATGAAGTTATTGATCTTATGCAGGTACTAACCCTTGTCAAGGGTCAAGATAGCTTTACTAAATCGCAAGAATTTGTTTACCAACTTGATAAGGGATTGAGATCTACTTTAAATAAGTCTTGGGATGAAGTCTTTACAGACCCCAATGCATCTAAAATTTTAAATACAAAAGAGTACCGTGCAATTGAAGAACAGGCTCTGCGTAAAACGCTTGAAAGAATTTCATCCAAGTCGTATAAAGGCACAGGTGCTGTTGGTCAAATTGCAGGAGTTTTTGAGGATGCACGTAACATACCGGGCCTAGGTTTGCTAGTACCTTTTGGTAGATTCTTTAACAACACTGTGGACCTTACAATTCAAAATACACCTATGGTACCACAGGTTGCTAAGTTGTTTGGTGGATTTTATGGTGATAAAAATTACTCTGAATTGTGGGCTAGGTCTGCTATATCTTCGGCTATTATATATTCTCTTGCCGAAACAGAGTACGAAAATAGAAAGAAGGGTCTAGCAATAGACCAGATTATTGATCCTAGAACTGGAGAAATAAGTAGTGTTCAATACGATTACCCTATTTCTAACTATAAATATATAGGTCGCATTGCGTCTTACTGGTTTAATGATGAAACGGTACCCGCAGAATTAATAACAAGGGCTAACAATGATATAGGGCTTGGATCTTTTACCCGTAACTTAGAGACAACATTTGAAGATTTGATGGCTATTACAGCTAAGGCAGTGTCTGGTGAAGATGATGCTTTGATCAGAGCTATGGCAGATACAGGTGGTGCAATTGGTTCTCAAGTTATATCCGGTATCACTCGACCACTAGAACCTATTAACTTTGCTATAGGTTTTGCCTCTGGCTCCGAGGGTAGGCTCGTTGATAGAAAAATAGGTAACGATTTCTTAAATAAATCTCTTCGTTATCTAGATCAAATTACTCCCCTCTTTACTGGAGATGAATCTGTCCAAGCTGTTGGGGCTGCTACTGGTCCTATGTATACACAGTCCAGTAAGATGGTTGGCTCAAGACCTGTAAGGCTAACTTCAACAGAACGTATAATGAATATTCTTAGCATACCAACATTCAAATTAAATGCTCCTACATCTGTAACAGATAAAGCACCGGAAGCTGCTAATAAATATAATCGTTATATGTTTAATACTATTGAAGATGAAGCAGAAAAACTTTTGAAGAATGGTTTTTCTAAGATGAGGCCTGAGAAACAGAAACTTATCTGGTCTCAAGTTGTATCTAGACAAAAGAAAATAGCTAAGACACTGATGTTCTTAGATAACTCTGGCGTTACTGATACCGCAGACCTGACCTTTGAGTTGTCAGATAAGTACTCATGGTCTAAAATTGATGAGGCACTGGCAGGTATTTCAGAGAACTTAGGTGAGGAACTAAAATTTGAGAACCTCACCCGTGGTCAACTGTATGTATTAAAGTCTTGGTTAGAAACTAGGGACACAATGATTATGTTACAAGACTAATCCTCCTCTAACATCCTGTCTGCCCACTCGTAGGCTTCACGCCTAATTTCTTCCAATCTACTGAACCCCTGACGATTAGAAAGTAATCCCGCAAGTGCTTGACCTGCGAGATATGTTCTGGCTGTCAGGGGTTTATCTTTTGGAACCTTGGATTGTCTGAACTCCCTAGCCTCTTGCAGTAACTTGTTTTCTTTCTTGGGCCTACCACGTGGCCTACCAGTTGTGTTCATATTCCCTCCTTGAGAAAAACTTTAACCCACTGTGCGCAGATGTCACTTCTTATGATGTCGTTAATACCAAACTCAATAACTGGTACAGGTAGTATGTGCTTTTTTGCTAGGTGAATAACTTTGGATAGGCCATCCCCAGAAGGAAGATCACTCTGTTGTACATCTCCATTCAAAACAATTTTACTTCCCTCGCCCACTCTGGTGAGTAGCATCTTCAACTCATGTGTTGTTATGTTCTGAGTTTCATCTACAATAATAAAAGAATTATCAAAACTACGCCCACGCATGAGGGCAAGAGGTGCCATCTCGATGTTACCATTTTTAATTCCAGTCTCTACTACACCCTTACCAAGGTGCTTGATTAGTACATCGAGTACAGGCAATGCCCAAGGGTAAGTCTTTTCTTCCAGAGTTCCTGGAAGATACCCGATGTCTTTACCCACAGTTACGTGAGGTCTAGTGATGACAATCTTGTCTATTTCTTTTGTCGTATACAGATCAGCTGCGTAAGTAGCAGTAACATAAGTCTTACCAGTACCAGCTGGGCCTAGGATAAAGACTTGATTGCTGCTAGTTAAAGCATTTAATAACTCCCTCTGTGTCTCTGTCTTTGGTATTATACCTGATGTTTCTTTCTTTGCTGCGCCCTTGTAGTTAGTTTTTCGACGGGATCGTACTTGCTTCTTAGGTGGCTCAAGACTATCAATCATAGTTTAATCAGCTCTGCTTTTGTATAAGGTATGTGAAAGAACAACTCTCCGGGTCTGATGTACCTACCTTTAGCTTCCTTAAGACTTTCCTTGGTAAGGAGTGTATCCTTGATACGCCAAGCTTGCTTAAGATCTTTACGGAATACATAGAAGTTAAGGACTCCATCGTCACCTTCATATTTATCGAGGAGTCTTTGCTTGCGCTCTGGAATACGGATCTCGTCCCAATGAGCAGGCCAGTCTTCTTCCCATGCAACCTTTACCTCAGCTTCATTGAGAAATGTCAGACCGTGCTTCTGAGATACAACATCTACAAAATAGTTTTCTTCTGTGTTTACAATCACATGATCTTTAGATTCCAAGTGCGATACAAGAGCATCCTTGGCCTGCTTGTCGTAAGCTTCATATAAAGCCCTGCTAAAATTCTTTCTTACTGCTGCCATCTAGAAGTTCCTTTAGTTCTGTGTAGCCCCCGATATGGTTGCCACTTGGATCGAAGATCTGAGGTACTGTAGTCATACCCCCCTTTTTTATCAGTGTCAATAACCAACGGCTACTAGTTGAGTCGAGAGAATACGATGTGTACGTATGCCCCCGACCCTTAAGTAATTCCTTGGCTGCGTCACAGAAATTACACTGTGTTCTACCTAGGACTATCCACATTAAGTAAGATCCACAATCTCACAAGAGTCCCCTGTGCAAGCAAGTGTCTGACTACCTACAGTATTGTCTTCACTCTCATAGTCAGAAAGCTTAGACCAGTCAAGTGACTTGGGCATAAGAGAGAGCAATTTTTTGTAATCATCCTTTCCAATTTCTTGATATGGTGCTTGTTGATATGTGTGTTCGTTGAACGGCAGGAATGAGACACCAGACATCTCATCGAAGTGTTTGTAAACAAAAGCACCTACCTCAAACCACTCTTCTTTCTTGACGTTGATTGTAACAGAGGGCTTATGTTCGCACCATGATCTTTGATAGGCTAACCACATCTCAAGTTGCTCAATGGCTGTCATGTCTGCTGTACATACAGCATTCGTAGGAGCCTTCATTGGGAAACTAAACACAGTGGTTTGATCTGGCTTAAATGCCTCAGGTTCATTTGGAATACCTTGGTCAATCATAAACTGTGTTAGAGGGTCTTTGTTATCGCCACGGACAGTCCGAATATAATAGGGGCTGTGACGAGCATGAATACCAGAAGCGGAGTCAACAAGTTGTGATACCGTACCGGAAGGTTTAACGCAGCTGATAGCAGCAGACACAGGGATACCAAGGTGTTTAGCCCACTTAGCATTAGTAGCAACAGCCACGGACTTAAGATGCTCAAGAGTTTTCTCCAATCCTTTATTCTTTAATGTCATCATACGGTTGTCCATGATGCCTGTCATAGAGACACCAAGCAACCTTTCTTCTTCTGTATTATTAGCCCAGAGCTTGCGTAAATATGGAAACTTGGTATAACTAGACTGAATAGTTCCTAAGATAGTAGCTAGTCTAACCTTCTCTGAAAGAGAATCAAGTGTATCTGTAGCACGTACAACTACTTCAGTTAGATTGCAGAACTGATTCGGTCGTAAAATTATCTCACTGCAAGGGTTGGTCCCGAAGTCATAGTTAGGATCACGTCTACCATTCTTAGCAGCCTGAGCTTTAGATGCTTGACGATTGAAGATACCACGTTCACCTGAGCCTGATTCAACAAGTGCCATCCACTCTCGCATGAAAGATAAACTATCAGGCTTCTCAGTGTAACTAACAGAGTTGTTAGCTAGTGCACGTTGAGGGTCATTCTCCCACCAACTACCGGACTTAGCATGACGCATCCTATCATCAGATAGATTACTCAATGAGATCATAGCTGACCTACGGACACCACCAACTACAACTACTTCACCAATCTTACACATGATGTCGTGACATTCCATTGAGGAAAGCTTACGCCCTTCTGCATCTTTGAATGTCTTAATCACAAAGTTAAACAAGTCTACCAATGGAGCTGGACCAGAAGCTCTGCCACCGAAAGTCTTGAGAGGTGCACCTGCAGGTCTTACTTTTGAAACATCCCACTTAGCAATCTCACCACTATAAAGGAGTGCAATCAATTGACGGAAAGACTTAGCCCACCCCTCCTTACTATCCTTGACGACAATAGTCGTGTCACTCTCGAAGAGCTTAGGAACTTCTGGGAGCTGGCTGATGAACTGTCTCTCGACACTGAAGCCCACACCAGTACCGCACAGGAGAATAAACATAGCCTCATCGAAGGACTTAAGGTCATCTACGGGTAAGTAACTGCAGTTATACATGCAGGTATTGTCTCGTGTCGCAGCGGGACCAGCTGTCATCAGTGCTCGCATAGATGGCATGACATCTAGGTTAAGTATAGCCAACTCAAGTTGCTTCTTAGTGTCCACGTCAACTAGGTTGCCGATAATATTCTCAGTAAATCTTGATACTGTGTCACCCCATGACTCACGTCCAGAGCCATCGTAGTACTTGGCATAACGTGACTTATGAATAAATGCTTGGTAGTCGGTAGGTAATTGGTTACTCATATGCATGTCCTATCTTTTATCTCCACTGCCTTGCAGTGTACCACGTTGTTTGCGTCCGTATAATTTTTCTAAGTTAGCCTTTGCTAAGTCGCCCATATCCAAGTTAAGGTCACGACAGAGAGCGGCTATGTACCACAGGCAGTCACCTACTTCTGCTGCAAGTGCAGTCTTGTCCATCTTACCATCACGTAAGATCTTCTTAACTTTATTTGCTACCTCACCAGCCTCTCCTGATAAACCTAATGCGGGGTATATAATAGAGTGTTGAGTTTCGTAAATTGCAGTACCAGCAGCAGCTTTTTGATAAGAGCTAAGAGTCATATCTTTGTATAAAGAACTATCTTTATAATAGCCCCAAGCCTCTAAGTCTGTTTCATTAATCATTCATTACCTCACATTCTATTACACGTATGTCGTCAATATCATACAGAGCATACTGTACCTGTTCTGCTATTACCTCTGCATTGTTTCCGAAGGCTTCCAAGAAGTTGGCTGCTTCATCTACGGCTATGGTTAAGTTTACTTGAAATATCACAGCGGAAACTCCTAGTTATACCTAGGGTCACTACCCATGTCAAGTAGCAGTGGCTCTGCAGTCTTACTAAAATACTTGACCCACTCGTAGGCATCATTGAAATCTTCGAACCAGAAATTATCTTCTTCTAGTTCACCGTCAATCTCAACAGTACAAACCATGTAATGTGTAGATCCCTCTGGCACATCATAGCCCTCATCGAAATCATCTACAGCAATTGGACCTGCTGTAATGCCCCAAATTTTAATCTCCATCTTCATCTTTCCAATTCCTTAAGAGTTCCATGTAGTGATCCATACCAATCATAACTACCCAAGGCATCCGATCAGACCTAAAGAATACTACTGGCTCACCCTTAGCATGTTTACTTGCCTGTTCCAAGTACCCATATACAGTTTTTAAAGAAGATTTTCTACGCTTTACTTCAATAGTAATGGGTAGTTTCTTTCTAGCTGCAGGTGACAACTGAATATCTTCTCCAGTGTCACCCATAGTTGTTGACTTAATATCATCAGGCTCAAACTCGGGGAATGTTTCCAGCAGTTTGTCCCTGACTTCTTGTTGTCCTGTTCTACCCTTAGCCTTAGCTGCTCTAGTCATTTATGATTTCCTCAACCTGAGGAACTTTCTCAACGTGAGTAAGGTATTCAATACCATAAGAATACTGGAACATACGGACAGTAGGCCAACACTCTTTTTTGTAGTCGCAGAAAGTGCAGGACTTATCTAGCTTCATATTAGGACTAGACTTGCTGGCAGGTACGGGTGGTATACGGTCAACTGGTATGTCTCCTGCAACCATAGTTTTTGCTGCAAGCATCTCTTGCTCTTTAGTTTTAAGCTCTTCAGTAAAGTCATAGACATCTAAACAAACCTCTCCACTTACCTTATCAATAACTAAGAACGCTCCGGTTGTTTTATCGGTGACAAGCGGGTCATCTTTAGCTGCATAAACATAGGAGGAGAGTTGAGAGATATAACCAAAGGGATCATTCTCTCTAAGCTCACCGTTCTTAAACTTCTTAAACGAGTATGGACTGGCTGACTTAACATCAACTGTCATACCATCAATAACTGCATCTCTATGACCACGGATACCATGAACATTCATACGTTCTTGCATACCCTCAACTGAATGACCTGACGCCATTACCATATGAAGAATTAGTTCCTCAATCATGTCACCATAGAAAAACCTCAGCAACATACTGGCACTTAAAGGCTCACTGGTGGTGGGTTTATTTATTCTATACCAGAGCTTACGTTTACAGGGAGTACCAATGGACGACAAAGAAAGATAGCCCCTTGGTTCTTGAGGTTTACTGAACCGTGCATTGGCAGAGCTAGCAATAGCTTCGCCCATCATTGTGCCAAGAGCAGCATTCCAACCACCTCTGCCGTAGATAACTTCCTCTAGGTCTGGGATTAGCGTATCAATCTTTTTCATATTCTCTCCTTAAAAAGTAGCCCCCCGAAGGGGGCCATAGTTTAGAACATTACTTCGTCTTCTGTTTGTTGTACGCTAGCGGGTGACGAAACTGCCGCAGGTTTACTTGACGCTGAGAATACCTCTACATCATCTAATGGTGAACTAACATGGTCAAGTACCTTCACTGAGTCAAGTCGAGTACCAACCTTGCCATACTTAGGAATGTCGTAGACGGTAGCAATGATCTCTACAGTAGAGCCATTACCAATTAAACCATCTACATCCATATCCCAGGGAGTACCGTCAGCATGAGTCACTACAGGTGCACCACTGGAGTACGCCTGTCCTGTATCAAACTTACGGTCAAACTTGACAACCGTTCCCCTACCTTCTGCATCCTGTTTCGTTGGCTTCTGTGCGCCTGATGATTGGAGTGCCTCTAGGTTAGGGCCGTCAAGAATTACGTTAAGGGTGCAAGCACCGTTGAATTTTTCATAGTTGCCTTCGGCAGCTGGTGTTGGTTTGTAACCATACATATCACGATTGCTTGCAAATACCTTTGCCCATTCTGCAATCCCAACAAGTTGAACTTTACGTGTAGCCATATCTATATCTCCTAATGGACGTCACTGTACTTTTGACCATACTGTACATCAATACCTAGGTCAACATTTAATTTCAAGTCTTGGTTAAGTTTTTTTATTGCCCACTTTAAAACACTCGTGTGCTCATCTTCTTCTCCTTTTTTAACTAAGTTTATTGATTCATCATGGAACTGACCAATGATACTAGGGCGCTTGAGTCTGTAGTTTGCGACCCATCTATCAAAGCAGTAAGCTCCGGTTGATTGGTTTAGTGTAGAGAATACATCCTTCTCGTAACGTAGGCTATGCCAGAACTTACTCACTGGATTCTGGACCCACATTTCACCGTTGATCTTTCGTATATGCTGACTCTCAGCAAATGCTTTGACTGACCAGTTGCGTTCCCAATAGGCATCGAGCAATGCTTGAGCCTCACCGATGTGCATACCAGTCTCTCGTGACAGCTTGGGTGACCCAACTCCATAGGTAGCAGAGTAGTTTACCACCTTGAAGTTCTTACGCAGGCTCTTGATGTCGGGTCTGTTGCCAGCATTGTAGTCGTCAATATCTTTCTGACTGATCCTACCTGCATGTTTAGCTAAGTCTAAGTGTGGATCAAATCCTTCCTGAGACATCTCCAATACGTAGGCGGGATCATAGGGTTGCATATAGTGACGCTTAGTTGTGTCCTCAAGTGAGGTCATGTCAGCACCACACAATGTGTATCCCTCTGGAGCTATGAGGCAACCACGTACCTCTTTACCCCAAGGTTTATCAACACCCGGTAGGTTAACCAAAGGTTTCTTGTGTTTGAATCGAAGCGTATTCGTTAGGCCATCAATCTCTGCCTTAACGTAACCATCACGTTCACACTCAAGAAAACCTTTGAAGATTGAAAGTCTGTGCTGGATGATAGTCAGACCTTCTAGTACGGCAACAGCTGGGTCAATATCAATGAGGAGTTTGACTGATTGAGTTAGCTCACCGTTTTTACGGACTTGGGGTATCTTTTTTTCTTCTCCTGTCTCCTTATTCTTATCGTACTTAAAAGTACATGGCTTCCAACCCAAGGAAAATAACCAATCCTTAACTTGGTCAGAGGAATTTGGGTTGGGTTTATCCCAACTCTTTGTAACTGTAACCTCACCATCATAGTGTGGGGGTAGGTTATGTTCTTTTAGTAAGTTGAACCACCGCTCACCATGTGAGGACACACTTCCATCCTGTTTGAAACAAACCTTTGGCTTTGTCTTTACTGATGTTACCCTACGCTTAGGCATCACGGAGATAAGTTCATCTACTTTGTTTGCTTGCTCTGAAGTTAGTGTATCAACACAGTGACTAGCAAGATCAACGTCAAGCTTCCAGCCAGATAACTCAGCTGCACCTGCGCAGTTAATCTTAAACTCCAAGTAGCGGAAGAACTTGTCGAGTAACTTCTTATCGTTGTCATAGATATATAAGAACCTACCCAAAAGATTTTTCCACAGCGCCCAGTTAATCTTTACATCTTCTACGCAACGGTGTGCGTATACTTCTTTAGAAAGATTCTCCCAATCATCTACCTTAGGCTTCTCAATACCAAAGTCCTCACCAAAGGACTCAAGTCCATGCTTAGGTCTGTTGTAGTTAAGAACCCAAGACATAGGCAAGGTGTCAAATAACCTTGCTTTGATCTTGATACCTAAGATCTTTTCCAGAAGGGGAGCATCGTAGCGTATAATGTTATGTCCAATCAAACCCTTTTCATTTAGGATTAGCTTGCGCATATCATCGTAGTCAAAGATAGTATGGTAATTCTCACCATCGGATGTATAAGACAGGCAGTGTATCTTTGTGGCATCTTCCAAAAGATTGTCAGCTTCTACATCAAAGACTATCATGCGGCTCTTACACTCCCTTCATATGGCGCATCCTCTGTAAGGATGGTTGTCTCTGGATCGTAGTAAAGTGATCCTGCGTGACCTAACTTAGCGAACGGTCTGTTCTTGTCAATAAAGAATGACGTAGTGTTTTGAAGTATCTCATCCTCAGACTCAACATCACGTTCCAGCTTTATACAGATGATTGCTTCTTCTTCAAGTGATGCAGCATACTTTGTTCTACCATCATCATTTACCTGTGATATGAATACCACACCTATGTTCAACTCCTTAGCTAACTGGGCCATACGTGAGCCTAGTGTGGTGAGTGTACTGGTTGCCCCGTCAACACCAGTGTTAGATAGGTAAGCTAGACGTTGAACGTGGTCAATGAAGATGAAACCTGCACCGTACACAGATGCAGACAGTCTTACATAATCAAGTAACTTCAATGGGTCATCGTGGCTACGCATCTCAAAGATGATAGTGCGTTCGCCTTGAGTTGCATCCTGTGCAGCCTTGATTACATCTGCTTCACTGATACCAGACTCCTTAGCATCGTCTTTAGTTCTGACATTGACACCTAACTTGTAGGTTGCCATAGCACGGTAAGTTGTAGACTTCATCTCCTCCATATGCAGGAGGGCTATGCGTGTGCTCTCATCACGCAACAGGTTAGTCTCAAAGAACCGAACAACTTCGGTCTTACCCATACCACGAGGAGCTTTGATAAAGGTAAGACCTCCCTTAACCATGCCCCTGATCTTATCGTCAAGGCCAGCGTGACCAGTGGGCACATACTCGTAAGGGTTTTCTGTAAGGATAGCTGCTTCTACATCTGCATCAGAGCAGAAGAAATTCTCTGGTGAGTACCTCTGTGGCTTTCTCGCAGCCCACATCAGGTCATCACCTGCACCTGCCTCAAGGAACTCATTAGCATCCTTGTACTTAGACATAGGTACATAATAAAATTTATCTGGGAAGGCCTGATACAGTTTGTCTGCAGCCCTACGACCAGCATCGTCTAACTCACCTGCGTACACTAGCTCTTTGAATGACGACAGATAAGCATGGTTGTGCTTAATAAACTTCTCACCAATTGATGCACTAGGTAGAGACTTCACAGGGAATGTCTTGCCTAGTATCTGGTAGAGACTAGCTGCATCGAACTCACCTTCTGTAATGTATATGCGATTGCTTGAACCAGCATTGAACTCTGGTCCAAACAGTATGTTCATACCTAGGCCACGGTCTTTGACCCATGACTTAGACTTGTCGTTATACATCCTGTACTTAATTGTGTGCGGGTACTTATAGGCATACCTGACAGGCTTGCCATCAACACCCAGCTGTAACTGTATGCCGTACATCTGACATACATCAGCATCTATACCTCTGATACCATTGTATGTCATGCCCTTAACTTCTATGTCCATCGGGTTTCTCCTCTCCCTAAGTGGATACTCTGTCGCTGCCCATTCGAAGGTTGCTGGCATGCCCTTCTCTGGGTAAGCTCTACTGCAAGAGTGACAATGACCAAAGCCATCATCATTCCAATTAAATGCGTCACTTGATCCGCAGTCTTGATACGGACAAGCTAAGTGTGGGTTATCGTTCGTCGCCATAATAAAAATCCATAAGCATTGCCCAGATATACATGACAGAAACTATCGGCCATGTCAAGGCTAGTTTTACTGGGGCATTTTCGTGCTCATCATCTATGGGTTCTACTAACCCAAGTACAAGCATTACCCCTAGGAGATACATGAAAACTCCTACCCAAATTTCCATCAGTCTCTCCTGATCTCTAATCTAAACAGACCTTCGGTACTATCCATCGAAGCTACTACATCCATCAACTGTTGATGACTTATCATAATCATATCAGAGCTACCAGCTTCATCATCGTACTGAGCTAAGAATACTGAGCCATTGTCAGCCAAGGTCATTTCGATGTCATTGAACTCAGCGTTATCATCCATGCTTATTATGGTTGTGGTGCTGTGATTAAACTCAACTGTGTACATCCTTCTCAACCCCCGCTACGAGAATGTTGACGTGTGCTACATTACCTTCGACACGGGTGATGACATACTCTAGCCCAGCCTTAGTGAGTAACAGTCTTAGTTGTCCTACAGGTATCATAGCTTCTCCTCTCCATTAAGTTGATTGATACGCATTTGACAATAGCGTTGAACTTTCTCTAAGTCAATGATCTCGCTTTCTACTTGCGTCTTACCCTCGTACATCTTGTACCCTGCACGACTGGCATACTTAACAATGTTACCACGCCAGAACTCAAAGCCATTACGCATGATGTATGTGATAGGCTCAATGTTCCACCGTGAGTAGTGCTTAGGTTCATTCACGATGTCTGCTGTATGTTCAGCTACTACGCTACCCTTAAAGTCTTCCTGCTCTTTCATCAAGCGTTTCCATTCACTGTTTATCATCACTCTTCCTCCAGACAGAAGCTACACCATGTGTCCTTACTTGCATTACCACAGCTGACACATTTACGCCAGCCATTCTTTTCATCACGATGTTGGGATGCCTTACGTTCCTCTGGTGTCATAGGTCTGATGTCACTAAAGTCTGCCTCCATAGGCCACTCATTGTCTGTCACGTAGTACCTCCTCATACTTAGAGAACAACTGCTCAAACTTCCACTCGTATAGTTGTTGCATACCCATCAAGGTGTTCATCATCTCATCATGGGTAGGCTCACGTTCACCGTCACCTATCTGCTTGAACACTGTCTCAAGGTCATTACATACACGCCAACAGTCCAGTATCATTGGCTCTAAGTCATACAGTTTAGCCATCATCATTCTCCGTTAATGCATCCCACGATACAGGGAATAGTTCAATCATCTTGTGGTCAATCTGTCGTGCTACCTCTCGTGTCTCTGCCTGTGTGTCAGGCTTGCAGCGCAGGTTACACATATCAGCGAAGGCATCCAAGCTACCTGACCAGTACCACTCAGTCATAGTAGACTGTGGTAGTTCCATACGGGCTTGCTCAGGTGCTACACCGTGAGCTAGCAGGTCTTTGTAGGCTTTAAGTGCTGCCCATCCTGAACTACCCCAGTCACCTACATTTACTACACCCTCAGAGCCTTGCTTCTTATCGGCACTACGTCCACGCCATGCGTAAGGAGTGTATAACTCAGGTTCATCATCAACGTACCTACGACTGATTTCATTCCAACGTAGGAACTTATGCTTAACCAGCTGCCGTGCTACAAAGATCGGAGCCTTAACGTGGAAGCTGGCAAAGCAGTGTCCGAATGGGCTGATGTGCTTGTGCTTGGCAAGGTAACGGATTAGCTTATCGTCCTTAGCCTTGAGCTTAGGTGGCCCCCAGGGATCGTCTTCCATCTCGCTTGTCTTACCAAAGGATACCCGTGCAGCGTTAGCTACAGTCAAGTCATTACCCATGTGGTCAATGTACGTTGCTTTAATCATCTACCCGTACTCCAATACATTCCACTGTTTCATTCTTATCGTTGACCATAACTGCTGCGTCTTTCAAACCAGACTTACATAAGGTCTCATTGTCATACGTACCCAAGTGGTAGTACCTAATACCATTCTCAGGTACTAAGACAAGCCACAACAATATCCATACTGTATTCATACTACCATCTCCTTATCATTCTCTTTGACGTTTATCCAGCGCCAGTCTAGCTGTCTTCAAACTGAATTTATTGTATGGGTTAAGACTTGATACATTCTTATGCCCCGATACCGATTGAATAGCAAGGTGATCTACACCACTCTCAATCATCTGTACTATCGCAGTCTTTCTTAAGTCACCTACTCTCAGTTCATCAGGAAGCCCTGCAGTGGCCTTAACCTCAGACAGCAGTGAAGTCATGTTGTAAACCGTTAGCGGCCTGTAAGCACCGTCTGAAGCTCTGTGGTAAGGTACTACGTATGACTGAAAGTCCCAGTCGTTTTTCTGTACTGACAACATCTCATAAATATTGTCCGGTATAGGTAACTCTACCACTGCACCACGCTTGCTCTGTGTTATCTTTACTATACGACCGTCTAGGTCTACGTCATCCCACTTAAGATTTCTAATATCTATGGGACGTTGACCCCACTCATAGCACATCAGTACTATCAAGCCTATGTTGCGCCACTCAAACTTAGTGAAGGCAGTATCAAGAAACTTGATGACCTGTTCGTGTGTCCATATGACAGACCTAGGTGTGCTGGTTCTCTTCTTAACTCTAGCCATAGGATTAGCAGGTATCAGATCTAACGACACTAGGTAGTTCATCAATACAGAGAATACCCTAGCGTTATGATTAGCGTTGGATGTTGAGGTAACTAATTCCCAAGTATCATAAAGCTCTGTGCATAGCAGTACGTTAATCTTCTGTATATCAGTACTGCTAAGTTTTCTACCCATAACAGACATACGACCAAAGGATATGAGGCACGCTTCATACCCCTTCTGAGAGGAGTAAGAGAGTGAAGCAAAGTGTCTCGTCTTAAAGTATTTATCTACAGCATCTCTGTATCTCATATCTTTCCTAACCAGTGTGTGCAATCATCATGTGGATCATCCATGTTGTACTCCTTGGCCCACCCTGCAGGACTCGAACCTGCAACCTACTGCTTAGAAGGCAGTTGCTCTATCCAGTTGAGCTAAGGGTGGTACTAAAGTAATACTTAAGTATTTATTTCTTTAAGATATATAGTAAAGTATATCTCTCTAGTAATACTTAAGTATATTATATAAGGGAGCTTGAAGATTCTGTCAAGTGTGACATATTGTCAGTATGCATACTGGTACTTATCGTAGTTAACATAGTCCTGGAAATACCTACTGTCGTCAATCTGAGCTTCCTCAACCAGAGCATAGTAGTTGATACCCATATCATCTAGAAACTCAGCTATCTTCTGCGGGTGATCTTGGATGAGATCCTTGATAGCAGCTATGTTACTTTCGTCAGGTGTACTACGATACCCATAGTTACTCATGTCCCACCTATCTTCGACTACCGATGGATCACGTTGGAATACTAACTTATCCCAGTCAGCACACACAAGTGCTGTTGCAAGATACTCTGCATATTTTATATCCTGTGTCTCATTTACGCCATGCTGTCCATAATAACCGACACTGATGTTAGTACACTCTTGCACAACATGGATGTATTCGTTACTGTCAGTGTATGAACCACCATTGTCACCAATAAGTTGAGGCATATCAAGAGCTTCAGCAAAGGACTTAGCAAATGCATCTGATGCAGTGCGTAAGCCCATCTGATGTGTGATTACAGATGTATCACCGAACCTGTCGAAGGATATAACTGCGTCAATACTACTCAGCCATAAGGGGTTGTCATTTACCAAGGCTTTGCTACCCTTGCAACCAACCTCTTCTGCCGCATGGATCACATACACACCGTCAATACCAGCCTCAATCATATTAAGGATCAACCAAATGCCAGTAGTACAGTCAGCACCAAGGCAGCTAGATGTAGCTGGGTCTGCAATAGATATAACATCATTGATGACCAGTAACTTCTGCATACCCTCAGTCTTATGTACTGTGTCGTGGTGTGCAGTGAAGCACAGGTTTGGTTTCTTACCTACACTCATTATATAGTTGCCGTGTCTGTCAGGTAAACCAAACATAGGTTCAAGGAACCTCTGACAGAACTCCCTCTGCGTCTCACTACCTTCTGGTCGTTTGTAACGCAGCATTTCAATTAAGCTATACATTATTCTTCTTCCTCTTCTTTATACCATTTTGATTCAGAGTTTATCTTCCATGAACCAGCTTCATTAATCTCGTATCGTGATACCTCTTCACCATCCACTGTCTCGCACAGCACTTCATTGTTGTACAACTCACCATCCCAATCGGATCTAAAGTAATCGTCCATACTCTCAGGCGAGATCCACTCATCTTCCCACTCACAGTACCCAACATCGTCAATGTGCCAGTACTTGTAGTCAGTACATCTGACGAACATATCACCCTCTTCTACAGCCCAAGATGATACAGTCAGTTCTTCTTTATCACCCCGTCTGTTGAGAGCAAAGGCAGTGCGGGAATCATTGACATGAAAGGACTCTTGTGCATACTCGCAGAAGAAATGGTTCTCACTGTAGCAATCATCGCAGCAATCACCCTCGTAATACTCTGAGTAGTTTGCATAGTCCTCCTGAATCCTGTCACCACAACAGGTACACTGAAGTCCACCAGATGATATAATACCTTGGTAGTTGCTTGCATCTATCTCACCACCATGAGTCTGCACTAGATACTCCTCATCACAGGTAAGATCGAGAGTACGTGGCTCTACATCTAGGTAAGGGCCAATGAAAGATGTTGGTGGATCTTCATGCACATCCTCAGGCACAGCAGTCAATCTGGCACCACACCAATCAGGGTTGCGAATCTCTGCACCCCTACCTATCAGATGATGCTCTATCATGTCAAGTGCTTGCTCCGATACACCATAGATAGGCCCAGCTTGAGGTACACCGCTGTCATGTGCGACATATACGACACACCTAGCTGCAATACGCTGCTCACTGTCAAACACTGTGATGATCTCGAAGTCACCACTGCCGTACACTTCTGCGGGGTGGCACTTGAGGTGCTCAAAGTCGTACCGCATACAGCTAGACGCAGAAGACTTGCGAGTCCATGTGGTGTCGATGTTCTCCATAGGTGCTTGATCACCACTATACGCTAGCTTGAAAGCCTCTCGATCAGTTGATACGGATAGGGTGAGGTCACGCTTGGCAAACTTCTGTAAGAAACTATCGACAAACATGATGACCTGCTTGTGCTCAACCTCAGGGAACATGGCAGTGAAGGCACGACCGGGCTTCATAGCTGTGTGCCGATCCTCAATACGCATACCCAGGTCTCTGTAGATACTGATCTTGCCGGGCGATAGCTTGGATCGGATAGGTGAGAAGGCACGTAACCTGCGGTCAAAGTCAAAGACCTTGGGGTCAGGCATACCGAATACACTGTGGTTCACAATGTAGTTTACAAGCCAACTAAACAGCTCTGCATCAGATGTACCACCAACAGGTATCTCTGACCATGAACCCCACCCTTTGATAACAGGGTCAAGCTCAGACTCATCGACAGTCAACATCTTCTTGACGATAAATCCATCCTGATCTGGACGATGCAGCCAGTACCCCTTGCCGTTGTCGAGTATTACAAATCCACCGACTAGGTTTCTGAAATTGTCAGCTGTAACAACTGGTGCTGACGGATGTTCATGCTCTACATCGTAGGTTTTGTATGGGGTTACATACTCTGCAAGATCCCAATCAGGTGACACATTTACTGCCACTAAAGAATATCTCATTTCACTTACTCCAAAAAAGAATGCCCCACACAGTTAAGCATGGGGCGATTTAATTAGGCATCAATGATACCTACTTTATGTTCAGTCACAGTGACAGTCTTGAAGGTGTCACCTACCTTTAACTTGGAACGGATCTTACCAAACTCAGTGGCAGACATTACCTTACCATTCATGATGTAACCACCACGCTTTACCACAAGGTTCAGCTTACCTTTCGGCAGCTTCTTAGGAGCTACTGCACGAGCCGGATCAGGGTTACGTGCGGCAGACTTAGGCAGGAACCCAAGACGCTTGTAGTGGTACGACAGGGCGACCCTAGACATATCTATATTGAAGTGCTCTACAGTCGCAGGTGCCGTGTGGTTGCTGTAGTATTTGCAGATTTCCATCCACTGAGCATCAGACAAGTTGAGTTTAACACCAGATGCACGAGTTGTTGTAGTATTAGCCATGATTTTATCTCCTCAGATAAGTTATACGATACCCCAATGGTATCACGCTACGCACCCTCAAGTGCGCAGTCTGATACTATCGTAACGTCACACAGATTTCATAGCTGAGAAACTCCATACAGATAACCCCAGAAAAAGAACAGTGCTGACAACAGGACAAGACCTATCACCACATTCCACATGACATACCTTTGCTGCCGTTTTCTATCTCGTCTATTCATTACATGATCCCCCTGATCCTATTAGTTTCTATTGAAATCTCCAGAGCAATCGAGATAGCTTCACTCGTCACATCATACTCAGCTGCTATGTATCCACCCTCAAGTTCAGCATCCGTATGACCAAAGTCAGCATCAGCATCCACAAGTTTCCTGACACATTCACGCAGGTCTTTACCTTTGACAAACACACGTTCAGCACCGGATTCGTTTTCATACCACCCACAGAGAACGTATCGTTCATCAATAGGATTCAGACGCATCTGCGACAAGTCTTTCACAATGTTCATATCATTTCCTTTCGCTGTTGGATATGCACAAGAAAACACCCCACGCTTTCACATGAGGTGCTCATCTACTGTATATCTTTTGTGGTATTTATGCTGCAACTTTCAAGCCTGTACGTTGAGCCTGTAGTGCTGCAATCATTGCTTCGAGGTGCTCAGGTTGAGCTTTCACGTTACGTTCAGCCCATGCAGTTGCATCAAATTCTTTTGGGGGCTTTGCAGCCTTAGGGAAAGCATCATCAAAGGCACTTGAACGTAGGCCACAGTTAGACGCAGCGAGCATGGAGACACTCTTTAGGCCATCGAGATTGAGACCACCATTCTCACCCACCTTCACACCGGGCTTACCATCCTTGAATGTAAACTTCACATCAGACAATGCGACAGCCAAGATACGCTTGAGCGGTGCAGAGAATTGCTTAAGGGAATACCCCTCTACCGCAGATTTGTATCCACCATATTTCTTGCCATTCGTGAAGGCAATTAGAGCATACATCGGTAGATTGTTTTTCTCACCGAATTGCTCAAGCGCATACTGCACCGCCTTAAAGAACCCATACTCTGCACCTCGTGCATTAGATACCCAATTTTTCACATAATCTGTCATGGCTAAAACTCCTCTATTGCCATTCAACAAAACACACCACACCATGCGATGTGCTTTGCACGCTGGCAACGTGCAGTCCCTCACTAGATACAATTCCCCTTGATAAATCTAAGGGGTAGCTTTCACAGGACACACCAACTTGCACATAGACTACCACCTATATGGTGGGCGTATGTGTTTTGGTGTTTATATCTGAATTTTTCGGGCCGCATTACTGTTTAAATGTTGTCACCCACAGGGACGATATCGAACCTGTTTGCAATATTATTAGGCCATGATCATCATTGCGTGATTTTATCCATCATCGGGATTGTCAGACCCTAGGTATCACATGGCACTTATTCAATTTTCAAATAGCGTGGGTGCCAATCCGTCTGCTAGTGGCCTATCGAATTCTCTTGGTCACCTAAGCTCCGTTTAAATCCGATAATCGGCATAGATCAGGTAATTGATAGGCAGTCAACACCCAGTAAGTAGTTGATTTTATTGGGTAATATTCTTCTACCTGCTCTAAGTATTTGTTTTCGTTGGATAATAAAAGATTAAATTAAATTAGCTAATAGTTTCAGTGGGTTAGCTTGTAACCTGTTGTTTTCATTAGATAATAAAAATGCAATTAATTTGAATTAATATTGATTATCTAATGTTTTCAATAACTTAGATAGTTGTTGTGGGTGGTTATCTAATGTTTTCAATAGCTTAGATAGTTGTTGCGAATGGTTCTCAATTAGACGAAAGAATAGAGAACAAAACGAGAACATATTATCTATTATATAGTATATACCCGGTGGAAAGAACAATAGTAGAACAAAAGGAGAACAAATAGGGGGAATAGATTTCTGTGGGGTAAGGTACCGGAAAAACCATTAGGGCAATGAAACAGGCTAAAATTGGCCTCTAAGGGGATGTTCCTGTTTTGTTCATGGAATTGTGGCGTGATTGTGGCGGTGTGCCTCATTGTTGACATAAGATTGGTCGAGTAGAACAAAAGGAGAACAGTGGGGTAGGTCAGTAGAGTTGACCTATTGGGGGTCTGATGTTTTACATGATTGTTGCGAACGATTATCATTTGCAATAATCCAGAACAAATCGTGAACAACTGCCCTTATGCAATGATCTATTGTATAAATTACCTAATGATATCAATGGTTTAGCTATAGTTTCCTGCCGCTTTCCCACATTAGGTCAGTAGTGCTGCCCTATTACTACCCCGGTATGGGCCAGCCGCCCCCCGCCCGTATACGTATATCCCCAATGACAGCGGGGGTGAATTTTAGATCTGTTAACTACTTATAGATAACACTATAAACTGCGGCATTTTGTCCTCTAAACTATATTTTATAGCTTTATTCCACTAATAAATAGTGTTATAATGTTACATATCGTGTAAGCCCCGTAGAATGACGTTAGTATCACTCGGGTATGTCGCCCTATAAAAGAACTTTACCCCCACTCAAACGGCCTCTCCGTGGCTCTCATGCTATTCTGGCGTAGAATCGGGGGTGTTACTACAAATACGACAGGTATGTCCTACTTCTAATCAATAAAAGTAATATTTATTTTTAGTTGCCCCTTGACAGCCGGGCAGAAAGTACTATATAATATACTTAAGTACATACTAGAGTAAGAACTTAAGTATATACTTAAGTATATACTTTATTATTATTACTTTAATAATATAATAAATATATTACTAGAGTAATACTTTAGTATATACTAAAGTACAATCTGGATGTACAAATTTTCTTTGTCGTCCCCTTTTAGGGTTGACGTCTTAGAATTAAAAGGTATAACTATTCATGTCAAAACCAAAAATGTTTGCTTCAGATTCTGTACTAGAGGAATTTTATCTAGCTCTTGCAGGTAAAGATGAAGCTAGACTACGAAGAGTACATATACCAAGGTCTGATGTATTCTATGTAAGAGAAAAGAT
>Ga0208545_1000182_pt1 | contig 28614 bp, 21 predicted proteins | sample DEB08_DNA_12_FD_185498 | JGI IMG/M metagenome (GOLD analysis project Ga0208545, IMG submission 185498) | Aqueous microbial communities from the Delaware River and Bay under freshwater to marine salinity gradient to study organic matter... | ecosystem: Environmental > Aquatic > Marine > Coastal ... | reverse complement strand
TAACAGGAGTATGTAATATGGACCTAAAGAAGTTAATGGTCGACACCAAAGCCGTATGGGTAGATTTCCCAGGCTTGAGCGGATTTTCCGTAGAAGTAGCAAATCTTTCACGTAAAGAGTTAAACGGTTTACGTAAGCGTTGTACAGGACAGAAGTTTGATCGTAAGACACGCGCAGTAGTAGAAACCCTTGACGAAGATAAGTTCGTAACTGAGTTTAGCGCAGCAGTACTTAAAGACTGGAAAGGCCTGAGCATGGCTCACCTAGAAACCCTACTATTAGTAGACTATGGTAGTGTAGACCCAGAGCAAGAGCTGCCTTTTACAGCAGACAATGCAGAGACCTTGGTAAGTTCATCAACTGAATTTGACACTTGGCTCAACGAGGTAGTCTTCGATCTAGATAACTTTCGTTCAGGACCAAAGAGAGGAACTGACAAAGAGGCTTGATAGATACTTTAAGAACGCAAATGGCAAGATGACTCGGGAGCGTTATCTTGAGATGTGCGATCAGTTAGGAAAGGAGCCAGTTGAGAGTGAGATACCTCCCGACTGGCAAGACTTTCCAGAAACAGCAGTAAATGCAATGAACACTTTTAATATGCTCGGAGACAGACTACTCCCCGACATAGGATATATAGGAAAAGACTATACTAATCTTTCCTACTATTTAGAAATATATAATGTTGAAGATAAAGAATTCTTCCTAGAGCTTCTAACCTGGTTAGACTCAAGAGCTGTTCAAACCTCGCAAGAGCAAATGAAGCGAGAGCACGATAAGCTAAAGAGAAAAAAATAGTGGCCAATACAGTAACCATGCGGTTCAGAGTCCTTGAAGATGGAAGTCTTCAGCAAATAGCAAATCAGGCAACCCAAGCAGCTGCGGGCGTAGATAGAGTCTCCGAAGCAAACACTCGCTTGAACAGATCTACTCGTGGTGTCTCCAATATGCAAGGAAACACTACTAGAGCTTTTGCTGCTCAAGCAAATGGTGCGGGTGGTCTTGTTGCCGCCTATGCTACTTTAATGGCACACACATTTGCTCTTACTGCCGCTTTTGGTGCGTTGCAGAGAGCTTCTGCTCTTGATCAACTCGAACAGGGTTTGATCGCCGTAGGTAATGCCGCAGGTCAAAATCTTCCGTTTGTAGCCCGAGAGCTTCAAAATATAACTGATGGCGCTATTACTCTGAAAGAGGCAATGGAAGCAACCGCGCTTGCAACAAGTGCGGGATTCAGTACTAGTCAATTAGAAGGTCTAACAAGAGTCGCAAAAGGTGCTTCTCTCGCTCTCGGAAGAGACATGGGAGATGCACTTACTCGTCTTGTAAAAGGTACTGCAAAACTTGAACCTGAAATTCTTGATGAATTGGGTATCATGGTACGTCTTGATGAAGCCTCACAAAAGTATGCCGATAGTCTTGGTGTTGTGGTAGGTGATTTATCCCGTTTTCAAAAGCAGCAAGCATTCCTAAATGCTACTCTTGAACAAGGTGAGAAAAAATTCTCCATGATTTTTGAGAACGTAGATGCAGAGCCTTTTGCTCAGTTATCCGCTCAATTTAGAGATATGGTAAAAGATCTTACTACCTTCCTAAATATAGGCGCTATACCTCTTGTTAAGTTTTTATCAAGCTTTCCTACTGCAATGGTCGGAGGGCTTATGCTACTTGCAAGCTCTGTTACAAAGAAAATATTACCCGCTCTTGGAGATCTCTCTGCACGTAATAGAGATATAGCGTCTGTTGCAGCTGCTGAGGCCAGTAGAGCAGGTAGAGCAATATCAACACAGTATGTAAATGCAGTTGCACAAGTAAATACTGCTTTCAGAACAGTACCACAAAGTCTTCGTGCGGTTGAAGCTGGGTTTCGTTCAGGCTCTCTAAGTCTGGCTGAGTATAGAGCACACTTAGTGACTTTGCAAAGATCAGAGTCTCAGAGAGCAGCACGACTTAACACAGGAAACGATGCCACACGGGCACAAAGACAGATAGAGCTTAACCAGATAAGAGAATTGAGAATTGCTACCGAGCAGTTAATCGCTACAGAAGGTCGAAGAGGGCAGATAAGTTCCGCAGGTTCTAGAGCACGATCCACTTCTCACATTGCTCGGAGACAGAGTGTTGCCCAAGATATGATTGGGCAGTCCGGCCCAGTAGAAGGCTTCCGAGTCGCTGCCAGAGCAGCTACAGGCCACATGGCTACTGTAGGCAGAACTGCAGGCCCTCTTAATACTTTGCGTGTCGGCTTTCAGGCTGCTGGTGCTAGTGCTGCTCTCTTCGGTTCTGCATTGCTAAACATTGTCCCTATTATTGGACAAGTACTTTTCTTTGGATCACTTCTTCTTCCTTTGTTTGGAAACATGTTCAAGAAAAGCGGCCTGGCAAAGGCCACGGACGAGGTAACCGCCTCCTTTTCTAGTTTTGCAAAAATCAGCGCACAGCTAGCTGATCACTTGAGATCTGTAAAGGATGCAGAAGAAGCCTTCGCTTCAACACTAGCTGTTCGTGTAGGTATTACTCAGCAGATTACCGCAGGCGTTGCCAAAATGATAGCGGCCAAAGATGAGGATGACCTCGAGGCTGAAGCAGATGCTCTCACTCTTTTGGCCCAAAGACAGACCAGCTTGGCAAAAGCCCAAGCTACTGCAGCACAGCAAATGAGGGACAATGGCGTACTCACGAGGGATGCAAGAGTGGATCTCTCAAGGTCTACCCAGTTCGCGGCAAGTGCCGAAAAGACGTATAATAGCATAGTAGCGGATAATAATAGTGTAAGTAAAGAAAGCATTAGGTCACTTTTAGCAGAGGCAAAAGCAAAAGCAAAAGCTAGTGGTATGACAGAGGCTCTTTCGATTGAGATAGCCAAATACAATACTTTAGTAGAGAGTGGTGTTCTGTCCGGTGACGGCAATATCTCCTCTGCAGCCCTTACAGCAGCTCTCGAAGGCGTAAGCAAACCTCTGGCCGCTCTTAAGCAAGAAACAGCTGGAGTAACTGAGCTTACGACTAAAATGGCTAATGAAACTACTAAAGCTACTAATGAACAAGCAGGAAAGTATGGAGAAGTTTTTGACTCTGTAAACGGTCTACGAACAGGCCTGATAAACCTAGCTGACGCGGCAGAGAAAGCTGGAGAGACAGAAATACGTCCCGTACCACAAGATACTATAGCGCAAGTAGAGAGATTAAAGCTGGCCCTAAAGCTGGACGGTGAGGCTCTTGCAGGAAGTTATGTCGACCAGTTAAAGGTCATTCAAGAAAAAATAGCTGCAAACAATGTTCTTATAGCAACTTCTGCGATAGAGAGCAAGAAGTTGACCGACACAGCCAAAGAGTTTGGTCAAATTTCCTCTACCAACGCATCTGCAAAAGAAGAAGAATTGGGCTTCGCTAAGCAAGCCCTCGAAGCTACTCTAGCAGGCGCGCAAGCTAACTATGATAATCTAGCAGCATTAACCGATGGCAAGGCTGTAACCAATGATATGCTCAAGGTTCAGGCGGAGATAGACAGAATTACTCGTCAAATTGGAGCAACAGCTAACGATAGTTTAATAGTAGACATTGCAAAAGTAGAGCAGGCCAACAGACTGGGAGCACTAAACCAGAAAATACTAGCCTCTGAGAAGGAAATAAATGCTGCCAAACTAAAAGGCATAGCAGATCAGGCAATTATTGATACAACAGCTTCTAAGAGAGCTGGAAAGAAACAAACTCCTGCACAAGATGCGGCTGCTCGATTTATCAATGAAGAAAGAGCTATTAAACAAGAGATGATTAACTCTGAGTTTACAATGAAGGTGAACAGTATCAACATGGAGTACGATCTTCTCACAGCAAAGTTAGCTCTAGAGAAAGCGATCGCAGGAAGACTAGGAGAAGATACTAAAATATACGATACCCTTGGAAAAACTATGGGAGCTGCAAAGGACAGCGCAACAATTGCCGCGACTGAAAACCTCCTGGCCTCCAATAAAGGGCTAGAAAGAGAGGGCGTAGTTCTTGGAGATAAAGCACTTACTGAAAAACAAGGTATCGAAGTCTCTACTGCCTCAAGAGCTTTTGGTGATAACACTGGCATGGTAGAATCAGGGCAAATACTAGGCGACAGCATGGAAACAATCAAAGCTGGAGGCTCTGAAGGTATTTCAGCTTTGAACGAGGCAATGAGCCCTATGTTAGACAGCCTTGCACAGCTTAGTCCTGAAGGCGAGATGATGTCTTCAATCGCTACGGGTGCGTTCAATATGATGGAAGGATTTACCTCTGCATTTGAAGGTATCGAAGACGGAGGCTCTAAAGCCCAAGCGGGTGTACAAATGGCTCAAGCAGCTCTCCAAGGCTTATCAAGCATAATGGCTGCAACGAACAAGCAGAAGATCGCTGGTTTTGATGCTGAGATAGCTGCAGAGAAGAGAAAGGATGGACAGTCTGCTCAAAGTGTTGCAAAACTTAAAGCACTAGAAGCTAAGAAAGAAGCCTTTCAGCGAAAAGCTTTCGAGAAAGACAAGAAGATGAAGATGGCTATGGTTGTGTCTTCTACGGCCTTGGCTATCATGAAAGAATCTGAGAAAGGGTTTCCAGCAGCGGTACCGGGTATTGCAATTATGGCTGCCATGGGTGTTGCTCAATTAGCTGCTATTGCTGGGACTTCTTACCAAGGTGGAGGTAGCGGATCCAGTGCACCTGCAGCGCCAAGTAAAGTGTCGGTAGGAGAGAGACAGAATACTGTAGACTTTGCTAAGTCGAGAGGCGGTCGTGGAGAGCTTGGTTATATGAGAGGAGAGCAAGGCATAGGAAACGCTAATAGCTTCCAGCCTGCTTTCACAGGATACAAAAATAGAGCTGCAGGAGGCCCTGCGGGGTTTGTTGTAGGAGAGCAGGGTCCTGAACTGTTCGTACCAGAAGTACCAGGAAGCATAGTACCTGCAGGCGAAACTGCAGCAGGTGGGACACCAACTAATGTAAACTTTACTATTCAGGCTGTTGATGCAGCAGGTGTAGAAGACTTACTAATGGCACAACGTTCTAATATAATTGGAATGATACGAGAGGCCGCAAATGACCAAGGTCAGTTATTCCTAGAAGGAATTGACGCTGACGGATTAGGAGTATAATATGGGAACTATTACGTTCACGGATGCGTTACCAGATCCGAATAACCAAATCGGAGACGGAGGCCAGGGCGGCGAAGGCTCAACAGGTGCAGGTTTTAAAACAGTAACACTTGAGTCAAAGACTCCTGTAATGAGAACACGTACTAACTCGGGCAGTGTAATTACCCGTAGTCGTGCTTCTCATACTTGGACTGCTAATATTAGCTATAACCCCCTTACAAGAGCTGCTTTTGAGCCTGTAGATAACTTTCTCCTACAGAGACAGACTTCTTTGAAGCCTTTTTTAATATCGCTTCCACAGAATAGAGTTCCCCAAGATAGTACGTTTGCTGCGTATCTCTTAACTACAAATACTACTATAGTTCCTACAGCGGATCTAGTCTCTGGAGTAACACAGATGACTATAACAAATAGTGGAGGTACCGCATATAACTCTACTACTAAAGGTACGTGCAAGCCTGGTGATATGTTTACAATAACAGACACTAGTAATACAAACCATACAAAAATGTACAAGGTTACTCGTATAGAGACAAATGCAAAATATGAAGGCAGTACGCAGCCCACTACGGCACAGCAAAGAATTCACTTCATTCCACCACTTGCGAAGAGTGTGGACGCATCAGAAACAACACTGAGATTGTATAACCCTTATATGAGAGTTATTCAAAAAGGAGATGTACAGTCTTATAGCTTAGACTCAAAAGGTCTATATAAATTTTCATTAAAGGTCGAGGAGGCACAACCGTAATGGCAGAGCGCAGTATACATGCAGATTTAAGAACGGCACTATTAAACAATGACCCGTTCAATTACGCACACTTAATAAAATTCGAGAGACCTATTCTTAGGGACGGAGACGAAAAAGAGTCAGGGCTCCCCCATGAGTATACGTATCTAACAGATGCAGCATATAATATAGCCTTTGATGACGGTGTATATACCGCAGCAGGAGATGCAGCGGGGACACAAACTTATATAGCTAATAAAGTATTAAAAGTCGGAGACGTAAAAGAAGATATTAGAGCCAAGATCGGAGGCATGAGTCTCACCTTAGATAGTAGTACTTTAAGCACCTCTGTAGCCGTAACTGCCACAGTAGTTGCAAGTGCAAAAACTTTTGTTTCAAATATAGACCTGTCAGAATACTACCAAGAAGGCGATAAAGTATTTTTAGTAGATAACTCAAATGGTGGAAATGAGGGTAAATCTTTTATTATAGAAAGGTTTGCTGCCTCTAATACGGTACACTATACACCTATATCTACGGATGCTTTAGTTAATGCCTCCAGTGTTAGCTATACTACAGAGATTCAATCTGAGGAATTAACTGCTCTTGTCAGAGGGCGGGGTACTGTCTATAACGGGTATCTTAATCGACGCGTATCTATATGGAAAGCCCACATAAACCCAGAGACGGGTGTTATTGTTGGAGCCCCTTACTTACTATTTAAAGGTCTGATTTCAAAAGGGGATATTAAAGAGAACGTAAGTAAAGACTCAAAAATAATATGGAGCCTTACCAGCCATTGGGGAGACTTTCAAAGAGTCTCTGGTAGATTTACAAGCGATGACGCACATAGAGCTTTAGACCCTAGAGGCGCGCCTGACCCTGCTTCTGCAGGAAGACCTGAATATGTCTATGATAAAGGTTTTGCTCACGCAGAAACCGCTGTTAATGTTACCTCAACATATACTACATATGAAACTCGTAGCTACTACCGAGAAGACCAAAGTTTTTTTGGCATGGGAACAGGGGCAAATATTGAATATCAGGAACCAGTACAAAGACAGGTAGACCTGGCCTTTAATCTTTCCGCAAAGTACTTACCAGTTATTTATGGCGTACAGAAAACAAAGAGCATACCCATATTTGCAGATACCCATAGAGATAGCTCTGCTCTTGTTTATACTGCGAATGCGATATGCGAAGGTCCAATTGGTGGCATCCTTGATCTTCATATAGATGATACTCCTCTTATCTGTACAGATGAGCAGGATCAGAATAGACGAGAGCCGCAGGGCTTCACCGTACCAGAGGGCGTAGATGCTATATGCTATGGTAGAGCAGATCAAGGAGATTGCTTACAAGGGTTTAAGCCTGCCGCTGCAGCAAACTCAGTCTCTCTATGGGATTGGTCCTCCCAACTAAGTGGGACAGAAGCTGGAGAAGAGCTATTCTCTAGTACTAATATTATCAACACTGAGACAGAGCCTGCGGATGATGATATGCTAGACTATCTATTCACTAGTGTTCAGTCTAGCGTTGGCTGGACAGATAATGAAACGTTCACATTAGATCTACCTATTAAAGCTCGTTTCAAGTTACACACAGGAACAAAAAACCAATCGGCAGACCCTATGCTGTATGGCGTAGCCAATCAGGGGCTCTTCCACTTGCAGCAATATTATCCTACGCCTGATGACTATTGGACTGCGGAGCACAAGCTTTTAGACACGGCCTACACTACTGCGATGTACACAATTTCTGAAGGCGAAACTACAATACCTGACGTAACTTATATCGTACAGGGAAGAAGCGTAGAGTGCCACCATTATGATGATCTATTTAAGACTGCAAAAAATAATACTTTAACGCTTTTTTCTGCTTTCAATGCAGGCGATGAGGTAGCTGTAAAATCACTTGGTACTAATTATAGCCAGACTGTTACGATCTCCGATAAGTTTAGTACAGGCATAAAAGTATCTAACTTCCAAGAGGCAGCTGTATTTACTTTTGATGAGACACTAACTCTTGTAGATTCGGGTACTCCTGTAGGTGGCGACATTTATATGGAGAGAACCATTGCAATAGCGACAGATGCTGCCGCTACTGCCGGATCTAACAATAAAACTATCCCTCTAGCAAAGACTAGCGGCTTATTGGTTGGAATGGTAGTTACAAGTGCTACTGATGCGAGCAACATTACTTCAAATAGTAAAATCGCGTCGATTGTTGATGGTGTAAGTATCGTTTTAGATAAAAATATAGCCGAGGATATTGGCTCAGGCGACACTATAAACTTTACTGCTACATGGAACCTTATAAATCATAATGCACCAGGCACTCTTACGGGCACAGTTGGAGGTCCTCTATATGCTCAAATTGACCACAGTGATTCAGTAACAAATGCGGCGGGCACGGCTTACGGTAAAAAACTAAAGCTAACAGGGATTCAGACTGGTTTTAACAAAATAACCACGACTGCCCGACTAGCGTTTTTTATCGGCAACCCGGGTGATTGGAGAAATTATTATGCGAGCCATATAGAAGGCATAAGACTAAACGATACAGTCATAGATAACGTTGCTAGTAATAGACCTATATATTCAATCTATAGCCATGTATATATGACAGATGGTTTATATATGGGAGCTTCTTTCTCTGGTACACCTGTTGCAGGAGATGTAGTATCCGTAACTGCCGCCCATACTCGATATGGGTACTCCTCCTTTAGTACGCAAGACCGCGTAGTAAAGGCTTATGATTCCACAAATAAAGTTATCACAGTAGACGCACCTTGGGATATAAATAAGGCTTTGCCTGGAACACCTAACATTACTTGGACTTATAAAATTGTACCGGCAGCGGCTGACAATACTATATCAGATACGAGACAAACTCTTAACCCTGCAATGCACATGCTAGACTATCTTACCAACACAAGATACGGAGCAGGATTAGATAAAGACACAGAAATAGACTTAGATAGTTTCAAAGCTTCTGCCTTAAAGTGTGACGAGAGAAGTACTATTAAAGTAGCCGCTATCGGCGTTGGTGGAACAACTAAACCTACTGTAGGGCATATATACACTTATCCAGACACTAATGCTACAGGTTATGTTTCTGGAGACCTTCTTTTTAGAGGTAAAGTAAAATCAGTAGCAGATGCCACCGTCACTGTAGCAGGCCAAGCTTTGTGGGAAACGGAGTTTGAAGACGTATATGGTTCTATAGTTAAACGTGTTAATAACTTTACAAGTATTGCCAAGAATCAACTTATATACTCTAACGGCGAGTTTGATATACCGGCAGGTACGGTATATACTGCTGGAGGAACTACGGGTCTCGAAGGAGAGGGCAGAGCGTTTATTAGATCAGGCGCATCCTTTCATACAGGCCCAGGCAACACTGTTTCGGAAGGTCTCGAAGTAACTATTGTTACTTCCGGGGTGACAGACCTCACCTGCATGGGTGCAGCCAACAATAATGTAGGTACTGTGTTTAACTACGAGAACAACTATTTAGGTGAGAAAACTGCCTTTTGGCGAGAGCCTGCCGGTATAGACACGGCCCCTATCACAACTATAAAGCCAAGTACTAGCTATACCATTCTTCATGTTTATGATCCCAACTACGGCGGATTTGACTTTAGAACCCTAGGCGCTTCGGCCCTTGAAAGAGGTGTCGTCTTTACTACTAGTAGCAGTACTACTTCATTTGCTGGTCTTGGCGTCCTAACGCCTACAAGCGCGATACGCGGTGCAGGCGATACGTTAATAGCTGGAAAGGCTTACTATGTTATAACCAACGGTGCCGATGCTGACGCTACCGCGGTGATTCAGAGTGGCTCTAAGACCACCGGTAGGGAGTTTATAGCAAAAGCGGGTGCTATCCCTGGAGGCTCCGCCTTTAAAGTAGTATCTTTAGGTACAAGCGGAGACCCACACCTACACAGAAGATTCCGGCAGGCGGATGACTCGTTTGAAGTTATACCAGTAGAACGAGTAGACGATACCTGTTTCGTATCTAGTGGTGAGATTACCAATGTAAATAACATAACTCTATATAGAGACGTAGCGGGCCAGGACACTTTGAGTCTAAACGCTGGCAAGGTTAGCGGAACCATAACTGCTGCATTGCTGGGAGACAAGGGTAACCCTGTAGTTAAAGCCTATAGGTCTGACGGTACTTGGAATGATTCTGGGTATAGTTTATACGAGGCATCAGATGTTAGATATTGGAAGTACGTAGGCTGGCCTACAGACGTTCAAAGAAATGTTACTAGGCATCAGATGAACCAGAGAATAGATACGGCTAATCCCGTATTTGATAATGTTAATAAAATGTTATCACAGTTCAACGGCATACTCAGATATGGCAACGGTAAGTATAGCTTAGATATTAAGTCTAAGCACGGCACTGCAACAGCCGCGGAGAAGATAACAGAAGATGATATAATTGGAGCTATCGCACTAAAAGATGGAGGACAGAAAGGCATATTTAACTCTATCAGTGCAAATATAGTAGATCCCCAACTACAGTTTGAAGCTCGACAGATTAACTTCATGAACTCGGACTACTTGAAACAAGATAGGTCTGTTCCTAAGAAGGGTAACTATTCTGCACCTGGTATAACAAACTACTACAATGCTAGATTCAATATCAAGCAGATACTAGATGAGAGCAGAAGCTCTTTATCTATTAGCTTTGAGATGGGGCCTAAAGGACTTCTGCTAACAGCGGGCAGCACTATTGAAATTACATACCCTCGATTTGGTTTCGTTTCTAAGCTGTTCCGAATATCAAGCTTAACCTTCAAAGAGAACTCACTAGTTGGGGTAGTTGCACAGGAACATGACGATGATGCTTATGTAGTGTCCCCTACGAAAGCTACTGCCTTTTCAGAAAAGGGACCTTCTAAAGTAAATGTGTTGACTACTCCGGATCCTGTTACCTCTGTTACACAAACAGCTGTTATGGGAGGCACTAAACTTAGTTGGGCACTTCCCTCCACCTGGGACCCGATAACACAAAAAGTTGAGATTCATAGAGGTTCTTCAAATAGCCTCTATGCGAGCACTACTAAACTTATCGCAGAAGTGTCGGGTAACGAGTATACAGACACCCAAGGAGTTTCAGCAAATACCACTAACTACTACTGGGCTACGGCTAAAACTATGCAGGCTTCTGTAAATACCAAATCGGGCAAATCGGCTCTAAAGACTGTACATTCGTTACCTGCACCTTATAATGTAGACGGAGAAGGTTTAGCAGCAGTATCAAAATCAGCTAGAACTCCTGGTAACTTTGTGTTTGGTGTTAGTGCTTTGACCGATGCAGATAGCTCGGCAGAAATTGAAGCACTGTTTAACGGGTCAAATGCTCCTCTACCTTTAGGAGCTATCGAAGGAGATGTGGTTAGTTTTTATACTGGCACACAGGCTAGCCCTACGGGTGCGGCTGCCTACGAAAGAGGTTCTTCTGCTTCTGCTTGGGCCGCTCTAACTACTGTAACTGCAGCTGCGGGTGTGTTTGGTACTCTAGCCGCAGATAACTTTGCAGCGAATACTATCACTGTAGGCAAGCTATCTGGCGACGTAAACGAAGAATATACTCTCGATATAGACCTGTTAAATAAGAGCATAACAGGTACGCAACAAGCAACTACAATCTTGCACGAGTTTTCTTTGCCTGCCCCAACAGGTGGTGTTGCCAAGAAGTCAAAAGTAGATATAGCTGTGCGTTTTAAGGTGACTACTACTAATGTTGCTCAGAATGTTTTCACAAACTTCACTTTAGAGAGAAAGTCAAAAGGAGCAGTAGATGCCTCCACCGGTGTAATTACTCTTGGAAGTGCGGCCGCAAATGGCACCGTAGAGGCTACTCTAGTAGAACGAATAAAAATCGCAGGTAATGTACTAGCAAAAGTGCAGGCAGGTAGTATATCGGACACCGTAAATGGTAGTAGCTGGCAGGGGTCTATTCGAGGAGCTTGGTATGATCTGGGAGATAATCAGACTTATATTCTATTCACACAGCCTGCTAACACCAGTGGTAATTTAGTTGCTTCGGGAGAGGCTATATATTTCAGTCCAGATTCGTTTGCCTCGACAGGTACTTTTATTGCCGCATCTAGCGTATTTGATGGAGGTCTACAAGCTTATGTGCAAACTACAGTGCAACCTACAAAACTCGCTAGCTATAATGTAAAGGCCACTCTAGGCTCTACCACTAGCGCCACCGAGTTTAGGTTGAAAGCATTTAACGGTGCAACACACTCGACAGGAGTTACTGCTGTTGCACAGAGAATATCAGGAACAATGGAGCATATTGTATGATACAAGTAGGATACACAAAGAATGGTGAAAAGATCATTCATGAAACAGTAACTGTTGGCGGCGCACCTGCTGCCAACAGTTCTATCGCAGCAGTCCGTCTAGATAAGGAAGGAGAGGTAGGTATTACAGACTTTTTCTTATCCGACGGAAACAACGAATACGCATGGCTAGATCCGCTCTAGCCACACCCCCTTAAAAATAAACCTTGACATAGAATGTCAACTTAGTTATAATTCTGTAATGGAGGAAATCATATGAGCGCAGCCCGCTACAACCTAATCATCGACCAAGGGACCGACTTTGCCCTGGAATTCATCGTAAAGGAGTCAGGAACAGCAAAGAATCTTTCCGGGTATAACGCGCGAGCGCAGCTTAGACCTACGAAGGACTCCTCAACACTTACAGAAACTTTTACTTGCACTATACAAGATGGCAGTGTTACAGGTAAAATCAAAGCAGCTCTCACTTCTAGTGAAACGAGCGCAGTTTCTGCCGGACGATATTTTTACGACTTAGAGTTGTTTACTACCGGCGGCACAGCAATAGTAACTCGACTACTTGAAGGCACTGTTACTATTACTCAGGAGGTTACTCGCTAATGGCCAAGATCACTTTAGAAATTACCGAAGTTGTTAATGGGCTAACTATCACCGAGAATCCTATTACTTTAACCAGTGATGGGCTCCTTGCTACTGCATCCACTATTGCCAGCTCTGTTGTTTATAGTGCAACAGGGGCAATCGCTGCTACCAACGTACAAGCCGCACTTACTGAACTTGACACTGAGAAGATGCCTCTAGCGGGCGGAACTTTTACAGGGGACGTTACCTTCGATGGTGCCTCACAGGACCTAAGATGGGATACTTCTGCAGATCAGTTAAAGTTTAATGATGGTGTAAAAGCTGTTTTTGGAGCGGCAAACAGTCTTACAGATGCAGATCTTGAGATTTATCATATAAGTGGTAATAGCTATGTCCGAGATACAGGCGCGGGCACCTTATTTATTCAGACGGACGGTCCGGGCATTACTCTTGGAAGTACCACAAATAATGCAGCACTCTCTGCTACGTTTGTACCAGGTGGTGCAGGCACTCTATATCATAACTATAGTAAAAAGTTCGAGACTACTTCTAGCGGTATCGACGTAACTGGACTAGTTGAGTTTGACTCCTTGTCCGGTACTGGTAGCGTTGCAATTACAGATATTATTGATGCCGATGATATGTCTGGTGCAAGTGCTACTACTCTTTCTACTTCTGAGTCGATCAAAGCGTATGTAGATGCACAACAAGACACTGTTGATACCTTCGCAGAGATACTAGCCCTTAGTAATACTACTGGCGGCACAGATCTTTCTGTATCAACAGATGACAAAGTACAGTTTCGTGATACAGCAATCTACATTAACTCTAGTACTGATGGACAGCTAGACATTGTTGCAGACACAGAAATTCAACTAGCGGCAACTACTGTTGATCTTAATGGCGTTTTAGATGTGTCAGGCAACATAGTAGTCGGAGGAACCGTTGACGGACGAGATGTAGCTAGCGACGGTACAAAACTAGACGGTATCGAAACAAAACTAAACGGTATCGAAGCCAGTGCAACAGCAGACCAGTCAAATGCAGAGATCAGAGCAGCTGTTGAGGCCGCTACAGACTCAAATGTATTTACAGATGCTGACCACACTAAATTAAATGGTGTAGCTGCTAATGCGACTGCAAATGTAGGCGACATTACTAATGTTATTACTGGTAATGGATTGAGTGGTGGTGGTACTAGTGGTGCGGTAACCGTAGCCGTTGATACTAGCATTGTTGTGACTAAGAACGATACCCAGACTCTTACTAACAAGACTCTTACTAGCCCTGATATCAATACTCCAGATATTGATGGTGGTACTATTGATGGTACAGTTATTGGTGGAGCTACTCCTGCAGCAGGAACTTTCTCAGCAGTTAATATAGCGAGTGGTACTCCTACAGTTCTTTTAAATGATACAGATGGTAATGAGCAATTTAAGATAGTTCACCAGGGAGGAAACTCTTATGTAAGCTCCTTCGGAACTGGTAGCGCATATGGTGCGATGACTTTTTACAGAAACAAGACTCCAGCAGATGCTAAAGCTGTCTTTAAGTTTAATTCAAACGGAGACTTTATTGCGCTTTCAGACGATGGCACTACTAACATCTTGAAAGTAAGCGCCTTTGAAGACCGAGTTGGCATCAATAATGCTAGTCCTGCTGTAGATCTTGATGTTGTAGGCACTACCGCTAGTACTCAGCTGAATATTAAAACAAGTTTGGCCCTCAACACTGCAACTACTATTAAAAACGACACAAATCTATCGGGCTGGGCGTATACAGGTAAAACACTTGACGTCAATACAGAGCAGCCTGTTGCTAACGGCGTATACCTTGCTGACAGTGGTAGAAAGCTATACATCACAGGTAGTAACGGCGACTTTATAGATCGGTATGAGTTAAGCACTCCCTATGACGTGACGACTGCGGGCACAAAAACCGTGTCGGGTAACGTAGGAGATACCAGTCCTCAAGACTTGGTTATTGCTGATAGCGGAACTAAAGCATATGTCTTAGGTACTCAAAATGATGTTATAAGACACTTTACTTTAGGGGCAGGAGATGCTGATCCTTATGATATTACTAGCTGGAGTCTTGCGAATGCTGTCGATATAACCAGTACAGATAATACCCCTACAGGATTTGACATTAAGGCAGACGGCACAAAGGTATGGATTGTAGGAAGTCAGAACGACTCTATATACCAGTTTACAATGAGCACTCCTTTCGATATCAGTACAATAGGTAGCCTAGTTACTTATGACATGACAGCTGATGGCATTACTAACCCTACAGGTATATCTGTAAGTGCTGATGGAACTCGTATTTATGTACTTGATCAATCAGGCGATGATATTACAAGGTATGATTTATCCACTTCCTATAGTATAGCTTCTTCTTCAATAACGAAGTTTAGCAACTTTTATGTAGGCTATGAGGGTGCTGTTCCTACAGGTCTCTGGGTAGATGAATCAAATAAAACCGTGCTTGTAGTAGATAGCACTGAGAATTCCGTTCAACAGTACACTACTGACGCAAATACAGCAGTTGTAGATACTGATAATTTGTTTATTGACGGGTCTGTTTCTGTAGATGAAACTCTATTCGTATCAGGTGTCATTAGAGGCGATAAAGGTTTCTCTGTTGGAGGATTTACTACCTTGCAAGGCGTGACTACACTGGGTAATACAGTTATTGGTAATTCGGCAGGCACTTCCGCCACGATGGGACACACTTCAGGTACGAATAGTATTATTGTCGGTAGATCTACTAAAACGCAAACTGTTAGTATATATGACTCAGTTACTGAGAGTGGAGAGACTGCAACTGTTAATATTGGTACAGAGGGAGCTTCTGGCTCTACTACTAATATCAATATTGGTGGCGGGGTTGGTACTTGTACTACAACTATTGATGCGGATCTTGTTATTCCTAATGAGACACCTGCGTCAGCTACTGCTGCAGGAACACAGGGACAAATTGCATGGGATGGTGACTATATCTACATATGTACTGCGACTAATACATGGAAGAGAGCCGCAATCGGGACTTGGTAAGACATAAAAAAGGGGGCTGCAATAGCCCCCTTTCTTTTACCCTTCTACTTCTTGGATCTCTGCTTCCGCAGGTTGCTCTTCTACTTCTACTTGCAACAATTCTACAAAACCTGTCCTAGCCATCTCCAACCTGTCTAGTTGGAACTTTACCTTCTGGACTTCATTTCCGATGTCTCTCAGTTGAGACACTATATACTTGCCTTTGTCACTCATATCATCTACGTTGTACTGCGTATCATTAAGTGTTACTGTATTTACTGCTTCTGTCATTTTATATTCCTATTTAAATATGTCTTGCCAATTACCTGTAGTACTCGCTTTAGAATACTCGGTGGCTCTGTTTTCAAAAAAGTTAGCGTGTTCAACGCCATTTAGCATATAGTCTAGCCAATCCAAGGGATTCTTCTCGCTTCCAAAGATCTTTTTCAAGCCTAGTCCTAGTAGTCTGCGATCTGCAATATAACGAATGTATAACTTAACGTCTTCTGGTGTGAGGTCTGGGACATCTGCACCTTCAAAACATAAGTCAATAAACGCATCTTCTAGCTCTACTGATCGCTCTGCGGCACAATAGATCTCATACTTCAGATCATCGTTCCACAATTCTGGGTTCTCTTGAATGAATGTACGGAACAATTGTGACATTCCTTCAACATGGAGACTTTCATCTCGAACAGACCAAGTAACAATCTGTCCCATACCTTTCATCAAGTTGTGACGAGGGAAGTTCAATAGAATAGCAAAACTACTAAACAACTGTACTCCTTCGGTAAAACCTGAGTAGATAGCCATTGTTTTTGCAATATCCATCTTAGAGTCCATACCGAAGTTGCTAAGATGCTCATGCTTATCCATCATAGCTTTGTGTTCCATGAACTTCTGGTATTCATCGTCGCCAAAACCAAGAGTTTCAAGCAACAACGAATATGCTTCCTGGTGTACTGCTTCCATCGCTGCAAACGCAGACAACATCATGCGTACTTCAGGCTGCTTAAATGTTGGCAGGTAGTGTGTTGCGTAACCACAACATACATCTACGTCTGCCTGTGTAAAGAATCGGAAGATGTTAGCGAGAAGCATTTTATTGCCTTCACTAAGATTCTCACGGAAGTCTTTTAGATCATCTGCCAGATTCACTTCGTCCGGCAACCAGTGCATATGTTGCTGGGACTTGTAATGTTCAAATGCCCAAGGGTAATTGAACGGCTTGTAATATTCTCTTTCTTCTAGCAAATTACTCATTTATAAACTCCTCTATCTGGGCTTTAGTCTTAACTCCGACTAAGCGGCCTACTTCTTTATCATTATCATCTACAAGTATCATTGTAGGTACTCCACGAACTTTGTAGTCCGCTGCTAAGTTTGGGCTATCATCAATATCAATACTTGAGATAGTATAGGGGAGATTAACCCCCTCCAACGTTTTTGCCAACATCTTACAAGGTTGACACCATTCTGCACTAAATTTAAGTAATCTCATCTTAACCCTCACACGCTAAACAATCATTTTCATCAATAGTATCGAAGATATACTTTCGTAGTGCTTCATCTGATACTGTCTCGGCTCTCTTCATCGCTTCACTTCGTAGATAATATAGAGTTTTTACTTTCTGCTTCCATGCCGCCATGTGTATCGCGTGCAGTTCCTGCTTTGAAACATTCGCAGGGAAGAATACGTTTAGTGACTGACTTTGGCAAATGTGCTTCTGTCGATCTCCTGCAAACTCAATAACCCACTTCTGATCAATCTCTACGGCTGTCTTAAATACATCCTTAGTGTAATCATCTAAGAAGTCTAACTGTTGAACCGATCCACCATTTGTGATAACGCTTTTCCAAACTTCGTCCGTATCCATGTCAATCTCTTGTAATGCGTGTTGGAGATACTCGTTTTTAAGAAGGCTACTACCGCTTTTAGTTTTCTGCGTAAAAGCATTAGCCCGGTAAGGCTCAATGCTAGGACTTGTATTACCACATATAATACTACTACTAGCATTAGGAGCAACGGCAAGCAAGTGAGCATTACGTACGCCGTAGCCTTTACCATCGGGGCACTCCCCTCTTTCTGTTGCAAGTTGTCTTGTTGCACGTACTGCCTCCGATTTAATTCTTGTAAACATTCTGTTGTTTGCACCTTTTGCAAGCACGCTCTCAAACGGAATGTTGTGTCTCTGAAGATAAGCGTGGAAACCCATAGCACCCAGGCCAATACTTCTTTCTTTTTCTGCACTTAACTTCGCTCTGTATAGCTCGTTAGGGGCATTGGCGATAAAGTGATCAAGTACATTGTCTAACATTCGTACTAGATCAGGAATGAACTGCTCATTCTGGCTCCACTCGTCATACTCTTCCAGATTTACACTTGACAAACAACATACTGCTGTGCGCTGATCATCTGTAGCCAGTGTAATTTCAGAACAAAGATTTGAGTGATGTACCTGCAACCCTGCATCTTTCTGAAATTGTGGTAAAGCGGCCTGAACTGTATCTTTAAACATAATGTATGGTTCGCCAGTCTCTACACGATTTTGGATCAACTTTACCCAAAGTGTCTTAGCTGATACAGTCTTCGTAACTTCACCACTGTGTGGATCTACTAAATCCCATGAATCATCGAAACCTTCTTCTCTTGTAGCTCCTTCGATCAGCTTCATAAACTCGTCAGAAACAGTGACAGCATGATGCAAGTTAGTAGACTTGCGATTAACGTCTCCGCCTGTAGGCTTACGAATGTCCAAGAACTCTTCAATCTCTGGGTGAGACATTTCCAAATATGCTGCATAACTACCTCGTCTTGTTACACCTTGTGAGAAAGCGAGCATTTCTGCATCAACCACTTTCAAGAAAGGAATTACTCCAGTTGACTCTGACCCCGCAGAGGTTTTACTTCCTACTGATCGTACATCATTCCAACAACCGCCAATACCACCTCCTACACTAGACAAGAACGCATTCTCAGTATAGTGACCAGTGATACCTTCTCGGCTATCTTCAACATAGTTTAGAAAGCAACTAATAGGCATGCCACGGCTAGTGCCGCCATTGCTCAAAACAGGGGTACTAAACATGAACCACAGCTTACTAGCGTAGTCATACAATCTCTGTGCGTGTGCTTCATCGTCAGCGAAGGTTCTTGCTGCTCGTGCAAACGCATCCTGGGGAGACTTTTCCCCTTCTACTAAATAACGATCTTCCAAAGTTTTAATACTAAACTCCGATAGATAGTTGTCTCTCTTATAATCAATCTGCATTTGTCATTCTCCGCTGTATATCAGACACATTGTCTGCACCAATTGCGTCATCGCAATATGTTACTAAATCCATCAACTCATAGTTTGTCAAGAGCAGTTCTGCATTTGCATTTAGCTCTTGAATATACTTATACTTACCGTCTAAAGGTATGTTGTCATAGATGGTCATTGCATCGCCATAATCTTTGATTAGTGACTCTGCGCGTTTTGGGCCTATACCGTTAATGCCTGGTACGTTATCGCCCTTATCTCCAGTCAAACATTTAAAGGAGATGTACTCTTCAGGAGTTACATTGTAATGCTCACTCCAATTATTGATTGTGACTTCTTTACGGGTTACATAAGAAAATCTACTTACGCCATCCTGAATTAACAAGTCCCAATCTCGGTCACTAGATACTAGCCAAATCTCTTCTAAACCGTACTCTTTCTTACGCTTTACCAGGTGGGCAGCAAGATCATCTGCCTCTACACCTTGATAACGAAGAACAGGAAACGACTCTGCCAATAGTTCTAGTGTGCCTTCATATTCATCAAAGAAGTCTATAAATGCCTGCTTCTCTGCATCTGTTTGTGTTTCGTACTTATCTTTTCGATTCTGCTTGTACTCTGGTAAGATACCCTTCCTATAGCTGGAAGAGCCCCAGTCTGCGGTAATAATAATATTACCACATTTGTATGACTGGGCTAAGGATTTTACAGTTTGTACATAGTCATCTCGAAAGTCTGTTCTGCCTTGATGCTTCCAACGGAAGGCCAAGTTCAAGGCATCAATTACTATAGTCTTACTTTCTTTACCTGATGTTGCTTCATTAAAACTAAAAGCCACCTATCCACTCCACTTTTTCTGCTGCTAACCAATCCTCTGCAAGTAATACATAACAATCCAGAAAGGCTATATACAAATACTGGTGTGTATTCTCAGGCTTCTGTTCTGTGCATACAAATACTTTAGAACGGTCATATTTAAAAAATAGCATTGGCTTCTGATCGCCACCTGCCGCTTGTATTACTACTTTCTTCCACCAACGAATCAAATTGTTTGTCTTAGGTTGTGTGAATATTTTGTCTGTCAATGCAGAGTCTTTATAATTCTTTACTTCAATACAAAAATGATTGCGCTGATTAGGGACATATAAGTCCCCTTTCAGATACTCTAATGCTCCAGAGGCGGGCACTCTTTCAAACTTAAGCCCCGTTGAGTCCCTCAACATGTCCCTCACTAGGTACTCGCCTCTCGCTCCCTTCGCTCTCGAATCTACCATCTTCTTCCTCTTTTATCTTGGACTCTTTGAGTTCCAGTTCTTCTTGTGCTTTGAGGTGTCTCCACCATAGTCTTCTTCTACCTGCTGACATTTCTACTCCAGTACGCTGACGTTTCCGTCCTTGACGACTTCAATCTTTTCGAGGAGTGGGTGAGTCCAGCCATGTGATACGATATAAGTATTTAAATCTTCTCGAAGCAATACTTCTACCATACGCTCTCTTCCTGTCTCATCGAGTACATTGATAACCTCGTCTAAAAATAAAACATTTATTCTTGACTTTGAAATACTACTCATTAGCTGACGGATAGCTAGTAGAGTAGCGGTGTTAACTCTGGCAAGTTCTCCAGAAGAGAGAGCAAGAATATCAATAATGCTTCCTGCATCTGTAATCTGTACATTAAGTTTGTCGTTCGATACCACAAACTCTAGTGTAAACCTACCATCAGATAGTTCGGCTAGATAAGTATTTGTCAACTCTTCTAGCTCTTTTACTAAATTCTCAATCTTGTATGCAAGCAAGCCATTTGTACTAAATGCCTTCTTCAAGATGTCCAGAGTCGTTTCTTTACTTTGTAATTCAACGAGGTCTGCTTTATGTTTTTCTTTCTGCGCTTTGAAGTCGTCAGTCTGTTCTTGGATTACTTGGAGTCTTGTGTTAAGTTTGTTTCTACGCTCGTTCTCGGCCCTAAGTTTTGACTCCTGCGCTTTTGCTTCTTGTACGCCTCTACTGCTGTGATTAACGCTGGCTTCAAGCTCCGCACTATCCACATGATCCGCAGGGATAGAGCTGTCATAAGCCTGATAAAGCATTTCCCAATCTCGGATAGCTTTTGTGTTACTTTCAAATCTTCCATTATTTGCTTTAACTTGTTTAAGCTGTTCTGTAAGTTCATCTAATTTCTCCTTTGCTTCTGCAAATTTCTTCTGCTCTACTTCGACCATAGCTTTCTCTACCGAATTGTCGATAGGCTGCTTACAGGTAGGGCATTCATCGTGTACGTTTCCTAGCTTGTTTAAGGTTGTTTTCGCACCCGCAGCGGCTGCTCTAATTGATCCAATCTCCGACATAAGGTCTTCGGAATCTATAAACTCTACTTTGTCTGTATTTAGAGTGTTGATATCTATAGCGTCGAGCTGCTTTTTATATCCGTTATTCTTAGAAATTTTATCAGAATTTTCAGTCCACTTATCAAGTTCATTCGTCCAATGACGGAGATCTTTCTCGTGTTCTTCCAACGAACTTTCTACTTTTAGCAGGGGTAGTACATCGGTACTCTCAAGTTTGTTATTTTCCAACCATTTTTCTACGGTCGCTAACTGACCTGAAACGTTTGTACTCTTTGAGGTTGCCTCTTTCGAAGCCGCTTTAAATACTTCGAACAACTCTACATAATGCTCTAACTGAAGAAGGTCGATTAAGAACTTCTTACGATTAGCGTCTGTTGCTGTAAGAAACTGCAGGCTCGCGTTAGTATTTTGATATACCAACTGCGAGAATGTTTTGAAATCTATTCCAATAATACCTTGAATAGTCTTGTATGTATTAGTAGCTGTATGACTACTAATGTCTTCACCGTCTTTCTCTAGTTTTACTTTGATACTAGACTTACGTTTGATGGTGATCTCATATGTCGAACCGTCTTTAGTGAAAGTAAGAGATATGTTGTATCCGTCATTGATATGCCTGTTTGGAATATCAACTTTTTTAATTCCTTTAGAATTCTTGTTGTACAGAGCTTCTTCGATGATTAACGGAATAGACGACTTGCCCATTCCGTTAGTACCAATAATTTGTGTTACTGTGTTATCATCCAAGTCTAACTCGTTACCAGAACCGTAACTAAAGCAATTATCCCATTTCAACTTTTGAAGCGTAATCATTGTATGTTCCTATTATCTCTGGTATTGAGGTTTCTGGTAATTCTAAAATATATGCCAAATACTCTGCTAGTTCTTCTTGTATCGACATATCTTTATCTATAATCAGGCTTGCCTCTGATTTTCGTTTAACTACTTTCTTATCGAGGAGGTCTGAGTTCTTAACACCTGCAAGTTCTTGAATATCGCCTTCTACTTCATAGATTGTATGGTGGTAGTCGGTTGGTACCATATCAGATTGATTTGATACTGTCTTTCTCAATAACTGCGGTAGTCTAAACTCTTCCCACATCCAGCTCCAGTCCTGTTCATTGATAAGCAAGTAGCCTGTTTTAACTATGCTTCTATGAAAAGAAGTAGTCATAGGACTACCAGGGTATACAATGTTACGTTGACTGTTGCTATGGGAGTGTAGATCTCCGGAAAATACTACAGGAAAGTCTTCAAACCTGTCTAAATCTACTTCTGGTTTAACATGGGGAGGTATCTCTCCACGAACATGAGTAAATAGAGGTTGACTTGTGTTAAACTGCTCAATGCTACCCTTACGATGAAGATCAGTATAAGGCAGTATGCCATAACCTAGGTCTTCATCAACGTAAGAAATATCCACAATGTGTATCAGAGGGTTGATATCCCGTGATACTTGCTTTAACTGTGTAAAGAAGGTCTTGTACTTCTTAGTAGCTTCATGGTTTCCATCATAGATAACAGTTGGAATCTTTACTCCACGAATAAACTTGAAGTAAAGTTCCAACTCTTCCATGTTTGGCAGTCTATCAAACAGATCACCACCTATAATGTGCATACTGCACTCTTTCTCAAGCTCGTACACTTGCTCAAAGAATAGATTATAGCGGTTTAAAGCCCACGATACTGGGACGTTCTTCTGTCCCAGCTTTATGTGCCAATCTGCTGTATATAAGATCATCCGATATTGAACTCAGCTTCCAGTGCTTCGTCATCGGTCTCTGCGCCTGCATTGCGTAGGCGGTCTAACAGTTCTTTCTGTGCGTCTGCTGTTGGGCGAGGCATAACATCGTCCATAGACTTGAGGTCAGCAATAGATGCTAGCTCGTCTTCAGTCAGAGCACGTGGCTTGCACTTCAATGCTTGGAGTTGGTACTCAACATTGTAAGGCAGTGGGCCAGTCTTTACTCGCTTGAAGCATACGTCCCAGCCAGTAGCGTGATCAGTAGGGTCGCCCAGATCTTCTGCAGCAGTAATTACTTGCTCCCACAGCTTCTTCTTAAGGTTTGCTACTTTAACCTTACCATCGGTAGGGTCGATTACTTGTACAGCGTAGCTCCAGCCACACTTGAGGTCTGGGAAGTATTCACGAACCCAATCCTGTTCTTTGTTATTGAATCGCTCGGCATTGCGATCGAATGAGAGACACTCCAAAGGAATGTTCTTGCCGTTCTCGCCTTCAATCCAGTAGACGTAGCGAGCTAAGATGTCACCGACGATACGCATTTTATTGTCGCCATCTTTGTACTGAAAAGTAGAGATGGATGATTTTTGTGCGCCGCCAGTTTGCTTGTTAAATGATAATGCCATTAGTGTAAATTCTCCGTTGTGACTTCCTCATATAGAAAATGGACTACGCCATCACCTATACGAAGTAGGCTGTTTTCTTCGATTAGTTCTAGATCAACCGGTACATGGTATAGATCTAGTGTGGTTTGTTGTGTTGCTATGTAATCCGCCATGCTTCTAATTGAAGCTAGGGCGTAATATATTGCCACGTCCCGGTGGCTGTACTTATAAGCGTTGAGCGCCATGACATCTGCATGAAGTAAGAAACTCGTGCCATTAAAGGACTTGGTCGCGTACTTGTATATTGGATCGTATTTATTTTTTGGTATTTGCTTTTCTATAAGCATTTCCATGATACGGCAACATTCAAGCGGGCTACCCTCTGCCTCGTCAAAAACCTTCTCCCAGCTAAATAAGAACACGTATTATACTCCTTTTTAAGTATGTTGTCAAGAACTATTTTTTTAAAGGTACTTCATCGACCAATCCTGTTTCATGTAAAATCCTACCCTATTCGAGGCTTGTCTCTGTGCAGTCTTGCCTCGAAGGTGGATGTCTACAACAACTGGACTAATCTTACCTTCTTTCTTTCGTATTACCCGACCTACTAACTGTGTAAGGAGGGGCTCGTTGTTTACTGGGGTTGCCAGTATTAAGCAGCTCAGAGTATCAACAGATATACCCTCTGAGAAAATTGCTTGCGTTCCGTAGAGAACATTAGCGTCCCCGTAGAGAATTTCGTCTACGAGTGTCTCTCTGTCCTCGTGCGCTACGTCACCTGTAACACAAACGGCTTTCTCACCAGTCAGCTCGGCGCAAGCTCTGAGGAAACTGACTCGATCGCTGACCACTAGGACTTTATGTCCTCTGGCGGCATATCCAGCTGCAAGCATTGCTATAGTATGCCTATATTCCTCATTATTTGATAGCGCAGAGACTCTGTTTGCCCAAGGTATCTTAGCTCCATCCATAAAGCGTATCTCAGAATGTACTAGATGCACAGTCGGTGTCATGTAGTTCTCTTTTGGCGGCTGAAACAACTTACTACCAAAGTAATCTCTAAAAACTACGTGCTTTCCGTCTTTTCTCTCGATAGTGCCTGATAGACCTATCTTGTATCGACAATAATTTGTGTCGAGAATCTTAGAAAAGGTCGGGCTACTAACATGGTGCATTTCATCTAGTATGATAGTGCCAAACTCTTTGCGAATCTTATCAATATTTCGGTATAAAGTCTGTGTATTGCCAATCACGATAGGAGCATCAAGTTCAAACTTTCCACTACCTATGATCCCTGCCTTAATTCCATAGACTTTCTCTACCTCTTTTGCCCACTGATTACGCAATGGGACAGTGTGGGTAACAATGAGCGTTTTTTGACCCAACTTACCGGCTATTGCAAGACCTGTAAAAGTCTTGCCCCAACTGACCCATGCGTTAATTATAGCGTTGTCTTCGATTTCATCATATACGTCTTTCTGACTAGCTCGTAAGTCGAACTTAAACTCAGGAAATTCTACTGGCTTCTCTAAGCGTTTATCAACAATTTCATAGTGCTCTGGTATCAAATCCATGCGCCCTATGGGCATAGAAATCAACCCGTTGCGAATAAGTCCCATATTCTTAATCATCTGGGGAGGATCAAGTGGATTGTGGGTCGGAATCGCATACGTAAGCTCGTCGTCGATCTGCTTCTGCAGTTCAGGAGTGCATTCCATGTAAATTCTGTTACTAATTACTGCTTTCATAGGCCAAGTTTATTCTTTGCTATAATATATGATTTAACGAAGTCGGATCGTACTATGTCTTCTACCTGGAAGTCAATAAAGTCGAAAAGATCCATGCGTTTGAGGATTTTCATAAAATCCTTCATGCCATTCTGTTTTAGATCAGCCTGACGGAAATCTCCGCAGAATATAACCCTGCAATTCTCACCCATACGAGTAATAATTGAGTCTAGCTCATGGAATGACATATTTTGGCACTCATCAATAATAATAACCGCATCTCTGAGTGTAATTCCTCGAATAAACGAGGTTGTCATAAATTCTACTAGATTCTTCTGTTTCATAATCCCATAGGCATCACCACGTTGGAATAGCTCGTTTGCAATGTCCTTGTAAGGTTCTTCATATACTGAAGCCTTTTCTTTTTCCGTCCCTGGAAGGAACCCCATATCTCTGGTAGGTACAGCACTACGGATAATAACTAGCTTGTCATACACACCCTTGGACATATCATCATAAGCCAGATAGCTTGATATAAATGTCTTGCCTGTACCCGCTAGACCATGTAGAATCAAATTCTTCTTAGACTCAAACGCCTTTACTTGGTTACGTGTTAAAGGCTCGATCTCATGTAGTGTCAAACTAGCTCCTGCTAGTGTTTTGCTCTGTCTTTTAGCCATATTATACTTTTCTTCTCGTATCTTTGAGTTTCGTGTCCGAATACTCGTAAAGCATCCACGGAAGTCCATGTAGATGCAAAACGCCTGCCCACTCCATACCTGTAGCGGGAGGCCGTGGTACGGTAAAAGGTGTTCTCACACCCTTCACACGTATTATAGAGGCGGTTCCTTTAGGTACTACCTCTTCAATTTTTAGATATCTCAATGCACACATTAAAGTTTTCTGATAAGCAAAAGGTACACCCTTTGAATCAATAAAATAGGGGTTACTCTGTTTAAGTATGCCGTTAGGAGATCCGATAGCCTTATTCAAGCGATACTTATCCTTAAAGTGTGTTTGCATTCTGCGCACACCAAGAGTTTCTCCGTCCTGGTTTGTATCGTCTACTAACTGATCGTCAATGAACAATAATCCGTCTGCACGAGTCCAGTCACCTGATCCTATCTTATAAACAGGAAACTCTATTTTATTAAGATCTTTATATGTCAGAACCATACATCTTCTCGAATTTTCCACCAGAGTAGTCTTCGTGAATAATCTCGAAGTCACAACCAACTGGTACGCCTGGGATAGAGAGCCCTCGATCCATTTGAATGAACTTGGCTAACTGCACCATGTACTCATCTACTTCTTCATCTGGCACTTCTGCTAGGATCGAATCGTGTACTAAGGCGAAGATACGTGCTTTCTTCTTATTAGCTTTGATCCAACTGCCCATGTCGATAGCACCTAAGAGGTTAATATCAGAAGCAGCAGACTGCACCAGAAAGTTAAGACCAGACCTAATGCTATGACTTTGGATACCCGAATCTGTAGAGGCGACATTTGGTAATCTCCTTTTACGACCGAAGTAACTATAAATGAAGCCATTCTGTTTGATGAACTTCTGGTTATCTTCGATCCAGCTTTTTAGTTTGTGGAACTCTTCAAAGTAATCGTTGATCACCTCTTGAGCCTCGTTTCTAGTAAAAGGCTTACCACTATCTTTAGTAACCTGCTCACTAATCTTGTTTGCACCAGCACCGTACATAATACCAAAGGTTACAGCTTTAGCTGCCTGTCTCTGCATACCATACAGTTCTGCTACTTTATCTGCTTCACAAGGCAACTTGAATACTTTCTTTGCAATCTGTGAGTGGAAGTTACCACCCGCCTTGAAGACGTCAATCAATGCCGCATCTTTTGCTAGTATTGCAGCAACATATACCTCTGCTGTTGTCAAATCCATTGCAACAATCTTATGTCCTGGAGCAGCTTTGATACAGCCTTTTACAATAGGGTTATCCCTAGGAAGCTGCTGCATATTAAGTTTGCCACTAGAGCTGAGACGGCCAGAAGTTGTACTATGGAGGTTGAAACCCGTACGTAGTCTGCTATCTCTATCCAGCTGCGGTATGATCTTGTCCAGATAAGTATTCTTAATCTTGGACTTCTGTCGTATTGAAAGAATGAGTCCTGGGACTTCAGACTGCTCTGATAGCTCTCCAAGAACTTCCGCATCTGTGCTGTTTGCTCCAGTACCAGTCTTCTTTCCAGTAGGAGTGAGGCCCAAGAAGTCAAAAAGTAGACTCCTAAGTTGCATAGTACTGTTAGGGTTAAAATCTTTTCCATTTATTTCCTCAAACTTAGCGATTGCTGGGTTCTTGTATAAATTCGCTACTGCTTGGTCAATTTCTTCCTGCATTAGGGACTGAGACTTTACAAGACGATTTACATCGAACGGTACGCCATTATCTTGAATATCTGTCAGAAATCTACAACCTGGGATAAGGATATTATCATATACCTTACACAACCGTTTATTCTGCTTAATCTTTACAAATTTCTCGTAGAGTAAGAAGGTACACGCAGCATCCATACCTGCGTAGAGCTTCATAATGTCAAAAGGAATATCGCCCCAATTGAACTCATTTTTGAGAATACCATGCTCTTTGCGATAGTTAGCAATCCAATCATACATTGGCTTCTCATAGTCGCCGTACTTTGTATACTTCATAGACAGCTGCTTCAATCCATGAGTACCAGGGTTCTCATCAATCAAATAATGTAGAAGCATTGTATCTTCAAACTGAGGAAATTGAAAGTTGAAGTGGTACTCAAAGAATGCCAAATCGAACTTAGCATTATGAAATACTACTATCTTACTGTCAAAGATCGCCTGCAATAGACGCTCAGACTCTTCATCTAGGCACTCTGTATCAATGTACGCTCCACGATCCCGTTCATAAGAGAGCGAGAGACCTAGGATGTGTCCATCACGAGGCCAGAGAGCTGTAGTCTCCGAGTCAAGTGCGACATAAGGAGTGGGCGAGTCGAGGGCAGCTTGGAAGAAGGCATTAGCTTCTGCTGTATCTTGAATACCCCAAGCATTATGCGTTGTAATAACGGTATCCTGCTTATTATCATTGATATAGTCTAGAATACTCTGCTTCGAGTCGTCCCAGGTGCGTTGTG
>Ga0208545_1000176_pt1 | contig 29040 bp, 37 predicted proteins | sample DEB08_DNA_12_FD_185498 | JGI IMG/M metagenome (GOLD analysis project Ga0208545, IMG submission 185498) | Aqueous microbial communities from the Delaware River and Bay under freshwater to marine salinity gradient to study organic matter... | ecosystem: Environmental > Aquatic > Marine > Coastal ... | reverse complement strand
TGATTCCAGAGGGAGAGTACTACGCTCACGTTAAAGAGTTTACAGTAAAGTCAGATGTTGTTGTACGTAATAAGTATATGTCTGACATTTACAATATAGTATTCAAACTTGCTCCAGAAAATTCAGACAAGGATTTCGGAGAGCATAGTGGAAGTTTGTTTGTAGGTAAAACAGTTAGGTCTAAAGGTTTCTTTAGATTTAAGAATCCTAATAGTCCCAACCTAGAGTCCAACTCTGGTGGAAACAGGGAATTTAAGGAGGTTTGTGAGGCTCTAGGGGTACATCCTGAAGAGAAGGAAGTTGATGGTAAGAAGGTGTTTGCTCTACCATCTCTGACCCCTGCTAATTCAGAGGGTAAACCTGCAATAATAAAAGTTAAGCATGAAGATTGGACTAATAGAGATGGAGAAGAGATGAAGAGTCCGAAGGCTTACAATGTATTTTCATGGTCTAATGGTGAGATAGACGTATCAGACTTGCCGTTCTAAATGAAAATAACGAACAACGAATACGAAGTAATCATTAGGTCTTTGAAAGCTTATAGAGATATAATCAAGATAAGTTCTACTTCTGTCAAGGCTACAAGAGATAGCTTGAAAGAGGTTGATTCAATGATAGATAAGTTAAGAAAAGAATACAATAGACTAGCTGAGATAAACATAGCAGATGGAATGACAACAGATGAAGAAGAGTTATATCCTAGTAGAGTCTATGATGAGTATGGTGGAGCACCTAATGACAGTAGTAAAATGGAATGAGATACAGGATGTTTTTGTAGATGCTTTTGGATGGAAAAGAGGTGTGGAGTTAATGTTAGGTTCTATATCTAGTATTAAGAAAGGAAAGCACGTATACGAACTCAACCTTCAAGAAGAAAATCAAATAACAAAAGTCTTGAGAAAGACATATAATAAGGAAAAACAATGGCTAGAAAAAGAAAAAGTCAAGTAGTAAAAGTAATGAACTTCCTAAACACAGGAAAGAACCTAACAGCTAAATCAGCTATCAGTAGATTTGGTGTCTATAGATTAGCAGCCGTTATACATATACTACGTACTACGTTTAGTATGGATATAACAACCAGTATGAATAAGAAAGGGTTTGCTACCTATAGTCTGACAACTAAGTAGACCTAATGGTTTTGAGGGTGTACCATTAAACACCCTCTTAACTTTAAATAAGGAGAGATTATGTTTGAATATACTTTAATAGAAATACTTCAGACTCAAGAGTTTGATACGTTAATCCAGACTCTATATGGAGTTTCATTGTGGGCGTTTATAACTGTAAGGCTTAATAGAATAGAACATAAGCTTTAAATAATTAGGAATATAAGGGAGCAATAATTAACATAACAATAACTAATCTTGTAAGCAGAATAAAATAAGCGAACAAGAATTTGTCTTTAATTTGACGAGATTTTGTGTTGTATTTAAATTAATGGTTTGGCGACTAGCTCCCTTATACCTATAAAGGATTATATGAAAAGAAAAAACAAGATAACAAACAGAGAAGTAATAAAACAATTAGGTATTGTAAGTAAGATAGCTCTATCTAATCAATCATCATTAACAATACTTAGTGACTTTCTTTATAACTATCTAGATATGAAGGGAGAGACAGAAGAGTATACTAAATTTATGGAGAATAAAATAAGTGACATTCTTACAGAAAGCAAGCAAGGGACTACTGAAGTTTCTAGAGAGTCCATTCCCAAAGAAGAGAAAGAAGAGGAGTAAACGTGCCATCAAAAAGTAAAGCGAAAGGGAATAGATATGAGAGAGAGTGCGTCAATAAAGCTCTTGAACATGGACTAGAATCAAAGAGAGCGTGGGGTTCTGATGGTAGGTCGTTAGGTCTACACGCTGAAGTGGATATGGTAATAGAAGATTTTACAGTACAATGTAAAGTAAGAAAAAGGATAGCAGAATGGATAAAACCTTCGGAGGAAATAGAGGGATTACACCTTCAATTAGTAAAAGAGTCAAGAGGCAAGTCGTACGTTATAATAGAGATGACTATGTTTCTAACACTACTATCACTCATAAAAAAGGTTACGGGCAGTACGAAGATATTTCGAGAGCTAAAATCGCTGATTTAGTATACTACTTTGGAAAGAGTTGGATTGATTGGGAGTGTGTTGATATACCTGAGAGTAGTAGAGAAGCATGGAGAGCTAGAAAAGGTAGGAAGGTTAAAGAACTTGCTACATCAGAGGTGTTTAGATGTCTTAAATGTAAGAGAGCATATGAGACTAGAAGCATGGACTCTTCTGGTAAAGTTGTAGGAGATAATTACTTAAGTTCTTCTATCTTTAATAATGTACCCTTAGTAAAAAAGGATTGTGATTCCTGTGGCTAAATGTCCACTATGTAAAGGCACAATAAATAAGAAAGATGTTTCATTGAGCTTAGAGAGGCTAAGGCTGGCTAGGTCTCCTAGACTTTTAAGCGTTGTAGATAGAATAGTTAATAGTCTCTCTTCTCATTGGAATATACAAGACGTAGATGTGTGTGGTTTACTAACAGAAATACAAGGGATAGATGATAATATTATTATTGAGTCTATAAATAAATTTGAGAAAAGAAGTGGTGTAGATAAAGGTTATGGTATAAAATATTTGTCAGCAGTAGTAAAGAACGAGAACAAAAGCTACTTACTTAGACAAGAGTACGAGAGAAAAAACTTAGATAGAATGCCACCAAAGTTAAAGGATTAATATGAATAGTGTTGAATTAGAAAAAGCTTTATTAGGATGTCTTATATCAGATAGCCAGTACATAGACCCTGTAAAGCAATGGATAACAGAAGATGATTTCTTCTACTCGTCCTTTAATAAAAAAGTATGGCAAGCTTTAGACAAACTTCATAGCAGAGGTTTAGATGTAGACTTAAATACTGTATGTGAAGAAGTTGGTGCTTCTAAAGATGGATACCATTCTATGTATGAGATTAGTGGGTTCTTAGATAAAGTTACTTCTCCCTCTAAGGCTAACGTGTATGCAAGAAGGTTACACTCTTACTATCTACGTAGGATACTAGACACTCAGATGCACTCTATATCTAATAACATAAATGATGGTTCACTAGATACTAATAGATTACTAGAAGATGCACATACTACCATAGGTAATATAATAAAGCTTCAACCTAATAAGACTTTCGATATGGATGGACTACTAGACAAGACTAAGGAATCTATATTTGAGTCTACTACTCTTATACCTACAGGTATAAATACATTAGATAGAGTGATTACTGGTATGACTAGAGGTGAGATAACTATTATAGCAGGTAGACCCGGTAATGCAAAGACTACTGTGTCAGCTAATATAGCTAGGAATCTAGTACATCAAGGTATGAAGGTAGCTATGTTTAACAGAGAGATGCCTAACACAGAGATGATGAAGAAGTTCTTAGCTATGGAGTCAGACTCTATACAGTATCGAAATCTACGTAACAGTATAGACATAGATAGTAAGATTATAGAAGATGTGTCTGCTAAAATATCAGAGTTATACAATGGTAAGTTGTTTATGTTTGACGACGTTAGAGATATGGAGAATACTTTTAGAGAGATAAAAGCAGTTAAGCCTGACGTAGTTATTGATGACCATATAGGATTGATAGAGCATCCACCACAAGATAGAAGAGACTTAAGGCTAAAGATAGGAGATGTAAGTCGTAACTATAAATGGTTAGCTAAGGCTGAGAACATGTCTGTTATACTAGTATCTCAGATGAATAGAAACATGGAGCATAGAAACGATAGAGTACCTAGGTTATCTGACCTAGCAGAGTCTGGTAACTTGGAACAAGATGCAGAGATAGTAGTATTCTCTCATTATCCTTGGGTATCTAGGTATGGTGATGATGGTAATAGTGATTGCTACTTAGAACTTATAGTAGCTAAAAATAGATACGGACAAACTAACTCATGTGAGGTTGGGTATCATGGTAATAGTTGTATGGTTACAGACTCAGAGCAAGAAGCTGTGTCTATAGCTAAGAAAAGAGGGGATGATATAGGTGGTACACCTAATCCTTTTTAATAAAAAGGTGGAGTGCGTCTTTTAAAAGGGTCAAAATTATACGTAGGAGTATTAATTATTTTTTTAATTTCCCTATTAGTTAATAATTCTTTATTATTTAACATATCTAATATTTGTTCTTTAGCTTTACTACTCATAATCATAGGTATATCTTTTGATAGAATTTCATTTAAAACATTAGACTTTCTTGTAAGAACGCTTGGTAATTCTTCTTCCATTTTCCATTTAGGAAATTTCAATATATCTATTAACTTAACATTATCAATAGGAATATTTCCCCTTACTCTTTCTTCAAATTCAAACCTAGGGTTCATTTGATTAGGATAATATCCGTGTATTTCTTTATACTTTTTAAGAGTTACTGGTGGTAAATCATACCTATTAACTGTTTTAGCATATCCGGGCATACCACCGGGCTCAACATAAGGCTCTATTTTTAAACCTTTCTTAATCATATCATCTCTATCTAATACAAATTTAATATCTGTACCTATATTGCTATGAGGTCTTGCTGTAAATAAAGGGTCTCTAGTAACTGATACTTCCTTCCCTTTAATCTTCCCAGATTTTAATATATTCAAAGCATTTTGACCAAATGTATAATGAGATACAGGATTACGTAAACCAGTCTTGCTCAATATCTTTCTACCCACATCACCTAAGCTTTTCAATGTAAGTATAGGAGACATAGCTATGTTTTCTACAACAGGGTCTACGCCACCTATATAACTTGGTCTTTTATCTGCGTACATAACACCAGTCTTATCAAACTTATTTAGCTCTGCCTCTAGTATTAAGTTGTCTATATTACTATGGACTCCTGTAGAAGAAGGAGCTGATGTGTTGAGGTAATCTTTTATACTAGCCACTAACCTAATACCTGTTTTTTATATTTTCTTAGTTTTCTCTTGTAGATTTTCTTAGCACTTACATCTGAAGATAATATTGGAGATTGAGGAAAAGATTGATTCCAATCTCTTATTTCTCCAACAACCTTATCGTAATCAGCAGGTTCACTAGCTCTTTCTAACATAGTTAAAATCTTAGACAACCTTCTAGACCTTGTGCTTTTAATTCTATCAAGAGTCATACCTGTAGTTTCAAACCTCTTAGCTCCTTCTCTTAAGAAAGAAGAACCTGTTAGTCTCATCATTCTACTAGGCATTCTAAGTAATGCATCCTGTCTATAGTTTGTAAAATCTTTTTCTACTGCAGGTAAGAATTTAGTAATCATATTCTCCATATCAGATATAAAAGGTGGATAAGCTAAAAACTTTAAAGCGTTAGAATAAGTTCTTCCTTCTTCCATAGTAGCTGATACAACATCTCCCATAAACCCAAAAGCACCTATACTTGCTATATTATCTACTATATCTTCTAAATCTTCTGGCATTTTAGAATCTGGATTAACAACTTTTTCTCCAGATATAGTTCCTCTTGCCCAATCTTTTGCTTTATTAGCTACTGTACCACCTGCAACTCCAGCAATACCAAGCCTTAGAACAGGCATTATATTTCCGTGAGATATGTCATGTGCAAATAAATCTTTTAAATAATTAAACTGCCTATATCCAAATCTTTTAAACTGAGTAAAAACTCTGACTTTAGGATTGTTAAACCATAAAGGGTCTTCTAGTAAATCTTTTTGTAGCTGAGTTTTTCTAGCAAACTTAGACATAGCTTTAAGATAATCTTCATCTAACAACCTAGATTTCTTAGGGTCTATATCAAACTGTCTTAACTTACTCTCTGCCCATTTTCTATAATTAGCAGATTTACCATATATACCCTTGCCTTTAACAGCTTTATATAAATCATCTACCATACCTTTAGCTGTAGAAGCAGCAAGTATTTGATTTACTTTATTTATGCCTGTAAATCCACTCCATTTACCTAAGAAGTCAGTAACTTTACTAGACAAACCTTGAGACTTTGAAACTCCTATCATCTCATTGAACATTGAATAGTTTGTTACTCCAGACCTTTCTATTAATTCTCTTGTTTTTCTATCAGTAAGAGAAAATATACCTCTAAAAAAAGGAATGTATCCGGCTTCTAATGCAGTAGATATGGTGCTTTGAGTTACGTTCATTAAAGGAGCGTAACCTAATCCAATCTTAGAGCTTGTCTCCCACTCCATTACCTTTTGAAAAAACTCTTTAGTATTTGGTTGGTAGTTATAGTTACTATGGTATTCTATATCACCTTTAACATGGTGATGTATTTCTCTCATAATACCTTTGTCATTATCATCTGCGTTTTTAAGAAGAGCTTCAAATTTCTTTCCTTTAGCTCCAAAATTTTGAACAAAAGAAGTTCTATTAGCGGCTTTAGTTGCATACCTAGTAAGTACTGTTTTTAAATTTCTTTCTAATATCTCATCTGGTATATTAAACTTTCTAGATTTTTCTAAGTTACCAAACACATTAAACAATTCTTCTTGTAGTCCATTAGCAACTTTAGAATATGCTTTTAAATATGGTAGCTCTGCACCTCTTTCTAGGTTAACAGATAGCATTTGTTTTGTCTCTCTTCTTAAAGAAGGTAGGTTTCTTTTTATTATACTATCTAAATATGTAGCTAGTTTATCATTCTTTTTTAACCAGTTGTTTGGATTTGCATTTAATCCTGTTAAAAAATCTATACTAGAAGTATCAAACTCTTGTTTTAATCTCTTAGCTATCTCACTTTTTTTACTAAATACACCTAACATATCATTAAATATAACATCAGCTACATCTCTTTTTACCATCTTAGGTACGTAGTTTTTTGTGAATCCGGGAAAGTCTCCACCTGCAGAAACAAATCTTTGTGCTATTACTGTTGTTGCTGTATTTATTTCAGGTAGTTTACCACCCTCTACTAAATCGTATAGATTAATATAGTAAGCTTCTTCAGCTTCCTTAAAAGACATTCCCTTAGTTCTAAACTTACTTATTTCTTTTTTACTAGGTGTAAATAAACCTGTTTTTAAAAAGTTACCTAAATACTCCCCTGTTAAAGTATCTTTATAAGTTTGATGTTTTCCAACTCCATAATAGTATTTACGTATAGCTTGTTTTTGAGAGCCTCTATACTTTGCCCTTGTTAAGTTATTCATTAAAGAAGCTATAGGAGCAGGAAAAAAGTTTTCAGGAAATAGGGAAGACTTAGCTTCTTGAGTAACCCAACCTTCAGCTTTCATTTTATCTATAGTTTCTGCTACTGTTTTCTTTTTTAATAAAGAATCTCTATATCTAAATTGTTCATTTGGCTTTAAGTACTCTAAAGGTATTTTAGTATCATCAGTTTTAATAGTGTCTATTGCATCTCTGCTTTTTTTGCCTAAAGATTCATACCTAAATAATTGTTTTTGAGTGTCATCTATATTTAAAGATTTTTCAAGCTCTCTTACTTTACCAGCTCTATATTGTTGTACTTTTTCAATAGGTATTTCTACTTCGTCTGATAACTTGTATTGTAATTGAAATTCTTTCTCACTTAAAGTTTTATTTTCTCCCTTTGAAAAACTAACCATTCGTACTTTTTTACTATCTGGTGGGCTTATCCTAGTCCATTTTTCACCATTACCATCTAGCCACTCTTCTTTTCTTATTAGTTTTTTAAAAGCATCTGAGCCTTCTTTTTCACCATAAAGTTCAGCTAATTCAGAAGACATTTTTTCTCTTCTATTTTCAGGTCTTCTACTCTTTTCCCAAAACTGCTTTAACTTACCCGGAGTTTGTATTGCTCCACCTACTGCTTTTAAACCTACAATCATACCTGCAGAGTTTATATAATCTTGAGGTGTAGGTATATCCCCTTCTGTTAATGGAGTTGCAGTACCAAGAACTCCAGCTTCTGCGGTTACCTTTGATAAAGTACTCCAACCCTTAGATGTTAAATAAGCTCCTGTACCAACAGTTGCCCCACCTAATACAGCTCCAGATATAGTATCTTTTATAATCTCTTCTGGTTTAATATCTCCAGTCTCTAGCTTTTGAGTAAAAGCACTCTTAACACCTTCGTATCCTGCAAGACCACCACTAGCTCTACCTACTCCAACACCATATGCTTTCCTAGCAGCTCTTCTACCTATTACATTAGCTTTACTAGAAGCAACACCATTCCTAAGTAGCTTTTTAGTTATAAGTTTTCTAGCAACTGATTGACCTACTTTAGCACCTACTCCACCACTAGCTATAGTAAGACCTAAGTCAGCAGGAGATGCGAACATACTAGCAGCAAAAGAAGCTATGTCTTCTACTACTCCGGGTTCATAACCAGATAAATCAAATCTTTTTTTACCTGTCATTAACTCGTCTGCCATACCAGTTATAGAATCGTTATAACCTTTCTTCCACCAGTTAGGTAGGCTGTCTACGAAACCAGTTGCTTCAGGTTCTGTAGGTTTTTGTAATTCTGTTTTATATTCAGGGAATTTTTTTAATACACTTCTATATATTGCATCGTCATCATACTTAGACAACTCTGGCATTTTAGCTCTATAGGTAGAAACTATTTGTTCTTTTGTAAACATATATTACTCTGTTGCGGATTCAAGTATAAAATTATCAAGAGAAGAAGGTATATTATTTTGACTTGCCTGTAATGCTGTTGGTAGCAAGCTCTCAAGAAAAGAACCATCATCTTCAGCCATCATTACCGGATTTTGTTTTTTATTATAATCAACTAAAACTCTTGTGTCTATGTTAGAATCTAAGTTTATATTATTAATAAAATCTAAAAGTTCTTGAGGTAGGTAATTAATACCCCCTCTCAAGTTTGCACTTTTTTTAGTTCTAGCTTTTAAATCGTTAATAGCTTTTTTAATAACTTTTCTTTCAGATTCTCCACCAGTTTTACCTCTTCTGCTTTTTCTTCCTATGCTAGGGTCGATGCTTTTATATAGATTTACAGCATCTAATAAAGATTTTTTTAAATCATCTGCGTATTCTTGTCTTTTTTGTTCTGTTATTTCTTTACCAGCAAGTTCTTTTGTTCCATATATATATTGACCTCCAAGTTTTCTCATCTGTTTATTTAAGTTACTTCTAACTGATTTAACTGCTTTTCTTATATTTGTTCCAGCTGGTTTTAAAACACTTCCTTCATCAGCCGCAGATTCTAAAAATCCTAATTTTCCAGACTCTTCATCTATCAAAGAAGATATTACTAAATTATCTAACTCTTTATTTCTTTTTGTTTTTAAAGTAGGTACTGAGTCACTTACCTGAGATGCAAACGTACCAATACTTAAATCTTCATCGGTCTCTTGACCAGAATCAATTTCCTCCATGATTTTTTTATTTCCTATAGGAACATCATCATCAACACCGAAAGCAGGGTCAACTCCTCTTATTATACCCTCTAAAGCAGGCATTTTAAAGTCTTCTCCATAGGCTTTTTTCATACTTTCATATGTAGGTTTTACCACATTTTTTATTGCTATGTCATAAGAACCGGCTTTTAAAACTTCAGAATCTCTTGCACTTTCTATAGCGTCAGAAATAAATTCAATATCTGCTGTAAGTGTTAACCTATCTGATTGACTTAACTCATTAAACATATCTTGTTTTAATTTATTTTGTATTAAAAAACTACCTTGTTTCTCTACAAGATTTCTATGTTTAATTGGGTCATATTCATCTTCAAATATAAGTTCTCCAAAAGAATCAAGCTTTTTATTACTTACATTTAAATTATTTCTATCACTTTTTATCTTAGCAGAAAGAACTCCAAAAGAGGAAGACTCAGCAAGGTTATTGTTTAAAAACTGTTCTGCAATATCTAATCCTTCAGCACTTAAAGTTTCTGGATACATCATGGTAAATTCATCCATAGCTTTTTTATCTTTAATAGACTTTTGTTGCTGTCTAAATTGAATCTTCCTATCACTTTCCTGAGCTTTAGCAGTCTCCATTTGTTGCTGTCTATACTCTCTATTCTGTATAGCATTTTGTTTATCTAATTCAAACCTAGCATCTGCACGTTCATTTGCTTTTCTTTGCTGTTGGTACTCAGGACTAGCATACTTAGCTACTTCTGTAAGCAAGGTGTCTAATCCACTTTGAGCTTCTTGTACTACTATAGGTCTATTACTTCTTGATAATACTCTAGCCATATTAAGCTTGCCTCCATCCACCGTTAACATAAACATACATTATTCCATCAGAGCCTTCAAATCTTTGACCCTCTTGACCTTGTCCTCCAGTCCATCCCGGTGGACTACTCATACTACCAGCTCCAGTTGGAGTTACATATTCTGTATCTCCAGCACCTTCTAGTTCAGCTAAAGCTAGTCCAGCATCTTGCAAATACTGTTCTCTTTGGTCTCTAATATCTCCAAATAAACCTCTTTGAGCAGACTCAAGACTTCTTGTTCCTCGCTCTTGAATACTACTTCCAGCTTCAGACATTAATCTTTCTCTTTCTCCAAAACCAGTAAATCCAGCACCAGCACCTTGAGAAGAAGACATAGCTTTTCCTAATGCAGATTGTGCTTGAGAGCTTATATCTGCAACATTTGACATATAACCTGCTACTGTTGACTCTTCTCTACTGGGGTCATATAAAAATTGACTTTGAAATTGTTCTAACTGTTCTTCATTTGGCATGTAACCAGCCGCTTCATAAACATCTGCAATACTAGGCATACTTGTTTGACCTGAGCCATAGGTGTAAGTTGAACCACCATTATTATATTCAGGTATCTTAAATTTATTTTGAGTAGCACCAGCCGCTCTACTTAGAGCTTCTATCATCTCATCCATGCTCATTATATCGCCAGAATCTTCCTTCATACTTCTGTATTCTCGCATACTTTTAGGGTTAGGATACCTACTTTCCATCATTTTTAATAGTTCAATGTCTCTTTGCATCTTAGATAAGCCGCTTAATATGCCTTTATCGCTTGTATTATCCATCATGCCTATGTTACCCATGGCTTGTTGAGTGCCCATTCTCTGTCTAGCATCTATCTCTAACGGGTCATCTACACTACCACCATCTTGCATGTAACCAGACTGAGGCATCTTCTTTACATTGCCACCACTTACCATTTGTTGTGAGCCACTAAGAGTACTAAGTGCTATTAATTCATCAATAGCTGAGTGACCACTTTCTAATCTATCTGCATTGTTTAACATTTCTAAGTTATTCATTCCTATTTTTTCAGCGGCATCTTTACGTATAACAAATTCACCGGGTTCTAACATTGCTGGTACTGTATCTGGCATTACAGAATCCTCCTACTAAATGGGTTCATATCTATTAATCCACCATGTCCGTATTCTTCTATCTTTCCACCTTTACTATATCCAGCCTCTTGTAATCTTTTATACAAGGCATTAGAAGTATCGTCTTTAGACTTCATAAAATCTTTTTGTTGCTTATTTAGTATGTGTTGTAATCCTTCTCTTGGGTCTAATTCGCCCTTATAAACAGCTTCCTGTATCATAGCTTTAAAAGAATCTTTAGGAAACTCTCTATCAAAATATCCCATACCTTTTTTCTTTGCCATACCACCATCTTCGTAACCTTGTATGTAGCCGCCTTGGTTTAAATTAAGCATACCTCCACCTACAACATTTTGACCAACTTGTTCTTGACCTGCTATATCATCGAAAAGCATAGCTAATTTAGTATCATAATCTGTTGTTGAGGAAAAATCTAAAGGTAGTCTTTCTGAGCCTAAATCACCTAAAATATCAGTTGCTCCAGCTCGTGCTGTAGACACATCCTTAGTTAAAGAAGATAATAAAGGGTCTGTTTCTCCAGCTAATCCTAGATTTTCAAGAGCATCCATTCCAAACTTTTCTGCATAAGCCTTCTTACCCAAATCAGCTACTTCTCCAGCTTTACCTAAACCATAGGTAGTTGCTCCAGCTATAGCGGAACGTTCAGCTAGTCCACCTAAGTCTTGAGCTTCTCTGCCTTGTTTTTCTAAGTATTCAAAGTCATCTTTGTATAAACCAGTAGAAGATTTCTTAAGGTTTTCAGTATCTACAAATGAACCACCCACTAATTCACCAGCTCCTTTACCTATAGCAGAACCAAGTGCTTTTCCAGCAAGTACAGACATTCCACCAGTAGGTGCGGCTAGTGCCGCTCCTAAAGCTGTACCTGCAAAGCTACCTATTTTCCCTAGTAAACCTCTATACTTTTGTTCTTTAGCTACTTTCTCTGCATTTGCTTCAAATTCTTCTTGAGCTATTCTCATGTCTCTATCTAAACCTGTTAAATATCTAGCTCTAGATAGTCCGGGTATATAGCCACCTGTTTGATAACCCATAGGCTTCATGTAACCTCCACCCATATATCCTTTAATTGTTTTCTTTTTATCGTACATGATTGTCCTTTATATTGTTACTTCAGTTCTCCATACGGAGGTTATATAATAATCTTTTGATGAACCGTGAGGGTTTGCACTTGCTTGTATACTTATTGATGCCTTAGCTCCTGCGTCTACAACGGGTGTATTGTTAAAATCAGATTGCTTTACTTCTATTGTAGTATTATCTGCAAATGTGTCTGTATATGTAAAGCTAGCAACTTCATCTACGGTTGCATCACCACTATCTTGTCTTTTAATTTTAAAAGTAAAGTTGGCAGTAGGTGTATCAAATGATTCTGGTCTAAATAATATCTTATGACAAGTCATTTTAAATGGAACAAGAAGAGTTGATGTAGCATCATTCATTCCTGTTTGTTCTCCTGTTCCCTGCCAAGGTATAAAATGCTCTGTAGTTGAGATATTATCAGAAAAATTGTGTTTATATATTCTATAGTCTATGAATGTATTTGTATACTCTAAGATATTAGTAGTTAGTTTTCTATCTACAAATCTGTTTCCATCTGGAGTTAAGTAAACTTTATATAGTAAATTATTTTTTTTAAGATTTAAACTAGGGCTAGAGCTTTTATTGTTTGATATAGATACTTGACCTTCAATCATATTACCTAAATGCATTTCTTCGTTAGAATATAAAGCATCTTGTTTTTTATTTGTTAAGAACTTAGAATGATTTCTCATTAAGAAACTTCCTTGCTTTTTAAAGTTCTATATTGAATAGTTATATCATTAATTTCAAAAGTACCAGAGTCAGGTAAAACAATTTTAAACTGTATGCTTTGGCAACTAACTATACTATCTGCCTTAAAAACTCCTACATCCCAAGTAGACACAGCATCTAAATCTCCAGAGTCATTACCTGCAGGTGTTACATTTGAACCTGTAGAAAAATCAGAGAAGCTACCAGTACCATTTATTGCAAACTCTAAAGGAGTTAGTTGGTCTACACTTGACTTGTAAGTTATTATAACCTTGTATATTTTTTTAACTAATCCTGCATTCCCAAAATCTATATCTCTAGTTATTATAGATTGATTACTTTGAGCACTAATGTTTGCTCTGTACTTTAAAAATTCAACTACCGTAGCTGACTCTTCATGTCCTATAATTAAACTATTGTTCCAATCTTTAGCAAAGTTAGTATAGTAGTGGCTATCTGTAAATAAATTTGTATTATATGTCCAAGAACTAGTATCAAAATCATATATAAAACATTGATTACTATTTGTACTTAAATCTGAAGGAGACCTCATTACAATTAACTGATTACTTATATCATCATAGCCACACATAATGCTTTTAAAATGTAAGTTTCCATTTGCAAAGTCAGACCAAACTGGTATATTAGAATTAGTAGACTCGAATATACCTAATTTGTTTTTAGTTAAGTCTACCGTATCAGCTCCATTATAAATAAAACATCCTTTTTCATTTGCCCATACAACTCCAAATTCAGTTTTTACAATACTATAATGAAAAGAAACCCCAGAGTTTTTTATGCTTTCTTCTAAAAACCAACCTGAAGGAGTTGGACTAGATATATTTAATATATGGGTGGTGTTATGTTTGAAAGCTAAAAGCTTATCAGCAAAAGATTCTAAGGCTACGTACTCTCCATAGTCACCTCTAGAAACATCTATAAAATTATCTTCAGTAAAAGTATCAAACTTTCCTAACTCACTAAACATTATTCTGTCACCGTGAGTTTTTTTAGTACTACCTTTTTTAATTCTAACATTGGCTATAAAATGCCTTCTATTTGCTATAACAGAAGCTTTGTATAATTCTTTTTCTTTACCTATTGAGTTAAATTTTACTTCTTCAGAATATCCATTAAGAGTTTTATAGGTGTCAAAGTTAGGGTTAGTAGATTTTAATCCTTCTGAGGAACTAGTAGCTGAGTAGTATCCAGAATTTTCAGTATGGTTAGCATCACTATCAACTCTTTTTACCCAAGGTTTATACCTCCCGTCAAGAGTCATTCTTACACCAAGTCTTATATCTATATCTGCAAATAAAATTAAATCGTTATCACTACCTCTTTCTCTTATGTAAATTCTACCTCCAGTAATTCTACCATTGTAAAATCTATCAGCATATACTGTACACTTCAAAGCTTTGTTTTCGTTAGTAGTTGTTAAAGTTCCTCCGTATACCCTAGGACGGCTTTCTTGATTCTCATCATATATGAATGTTTGAAAAAACTCATACTCTCCTGAATTCCAAGTACCATCTCCTGCTCCTTCAATGACTCCTATATTCCAACCCAATCCTCTTTTATATATATCACCACTATTATCAGCTATTTGGTTATCTGGAGTTCCTCCGTATCCACGATATACTTTTACAGGTGTTGAATTACTTCTACCCTCTGCTGTTTTTCTTACCATAAAGCATTCTGGCTTTTCAGAAGAACGAGATAAGACTGAATAAACTTGACCCATTTCAAAAAAATGATTAGCTGTTCTAGGATTAGAACCACCAGTATCAAAAGTAATAGAATCTTCAGTTATTGCAGTTACTACCTCTGAAGTTAAAACATCTGTTCCAGCTAGATTGTCTACTATATCATTTAAAACACTATAATGAGAATCTGTATCTACTGCATTTTGATTTGAACTTGCCATTGTTATTGAAGCTGGTCTTTCTAAATAAGCAGGATGCTCATACCATCCATTAAAAGCTAAAGAGACTGAATCATTTGCAGTTGCAAATTGGTTCATTTGTACATAACCATACCATTTAAGTATTGAATTGTTTTCTACATTTATATCAGAAACTCTTAATACTTCATCAGAAAATGTAAATATAAATTGAGACGTAGAAACGTGTTCACTAGCTGATGAAATCATAGCTGTGCTTATCTCTGCACTTCCCCATCCATCATCAGTATTAGATGAAGTGCTTGCTTTATTAAAAGACCATACGTCTATACTATTATTAGCCGCATCGCCAAGAGCGCATAACCTATCTCCTGTAGACCTCTTAGCTTTTATTCTAACTGAAGTTGATGCTCCGTCTGGAGAAGTTGTAAACGTCATAGGTTTGGGAGATGTTCCTTCTCCTAAGCCTAAACCTGTAACTGCTTGAGAAATAACAACTGCACTTACATTAACTCCTTCAGTTCCAGTAACTGAATTAACTACAGTTCCTGCAGGAATTCCATTACCTGTAATAGTTTGACCTACTCTAACGTCAGGACTGTCTACAATATTTATTGTAGTCTGTGTATTACTATGATTTACATCTGTATTAACTGTAAAGGCTGTTTCGTCTACAATAGGTTTCCCAATAACCATCATATAATGAGAGCCACCTTGTTGAATAAAACCGGAAACAATAAAGACTCCATCGTTAAATTTACTACCACTAACAGTTATTATATCTCCTACTAAAAAACCTTGATTAGAAGTCCAGTAATCTGCTGTACCAGAAACGGTTATCTTAATAAACGATTTTGATGGAAGTACTGCTAAAGCCATATCTTACTCCGTAGACCCTGCACCGGGAATATCAGCAGAGCTTGAAGTTCCTACTCCATCTACTTCTGTATTCTGAGGGTTGCCAAAACTTATATTTCCATCAGCACTTCCTACGGTTAATACATTACTATCAATATCATCAAAAATACTATGGTCTGACTCAAAGTAAAAGAAGTTATATCCTCCCCCAAGGTTAAGCCTTCCTGTAATTGTACCGGGAGCACTTGTTCCTATTTCTAGCCTTGCAGTACGTTTAGATATATACTTTGAAAGAATGCTACCGCTTACATCAGATGGATTAGCTTTCTGTTGCACTAGACTACCTGCAGATTTTATTTTTCCCTGTGCATCAACTGCCATATTAGTTATAGAACTTGACTCCGGTTCAGATAAATCTCTTGCATCTTTAACTGTATTTATTCCAGCGTCAAATTTATTTATAGTATATAGTTGCTTAGGCATTAATCAAGTATCTCCACATGTACCAAGTCATCGAATCCATTATCTTTAACATCTCCGTCAGAGTCCCAGTCTCCACCCCAACGAACCTTAACATTAAGTTGCTTGGCTATTCCTCTAATCATTCCACCCATATAGTGAAACCCATCTCTATTCTTCCAGTCTATAGGATAAGGAGCTAGGTCTACAGCTTTACCTTCCATATGCTTAGAGTACTTAACTTTAGTAGCTCCTTTCTTTAACAACTCTTTCTGCCTTTCTTCTGTACGTAAACCTTCTATTATAGTAACATCCATAATCTTAATAAGCTCATTAAGAATATTAACCAGTTTAGTATCTACACCTTCTAATCTTTTTTTACTTGTCTTACCAAACCTAGGCATTATGCTCTCCTTACTTTCTTTGCAACTGATTTACTATATTTAGCTTTTTGCTTTCCTTTTGCAGTAGCTCTTTTCTTAGCTCTGTTAGTACTTGCTTTTTGAGAAGGACTGAGGCTTTTTCTAACTGACTCAGGTAAGTAACGACCACGTTTCTTCTTAGGTTTTTTCTTATCACCTTTACTAACATAGTCCCACTTCTGCTTACCCCACTTAGTCAAACTATTACTAGATGACTTAGCTCCTTTATATCCACCACCTGCTTTCTTATATCTTGCAGTAGCTAGTTGAGCTTTACGTGCAGACCATTGTCCTTTTCTTCCACCTTTAGTACCAGACTTAACAGAAGAAACAATCCGTTTCCATAATGCTGGTTTTGTTTTTGTAGCTGACGCCATTATTTCTTTTTAGGCTTAGAGTGTTTCATTTGTACTTTGAACCCAGCAGTAAGGCTAGCACCCTTGTGAGGTTTAAATGCACCACTATGTTTCATTAACTTAAGACCCTTACCTGACTTCATCCAATGATAACCTGCAGGAGCTTTAACTTTTTTATTCATATTACCACTTCACCTTATCCGCCCAATAAGCAGCAGACATTTTACCTTTAGCTATATTCTTACCATGTCTTGCTTTAAACGATTTTCTTTTCATTTTCATTCTTCTTGATTCACCAGCTTTTGGTTTACCTGCTGTACTAGCACCCTTCTGACCAAACCTAATTGTTTTAATCTTAGACCCTTCCTTAGCCACAACAATATGACTTTTCTTAGGATGTCCCGGAGTACGCTTAGGCTTGTTAAATCCAGATACTCCAGCTCTTTTTAATCTAGGGTCTTTCTTGGCAGGCATACTATTTACCCTTCATTAATCCAATAACTAAGTCTTGGATAACTTCTACTAATTCTTTAAACATCTTACCTTCTTTTTCTTCCTTAACAAAAGGTATATTGATTTTATCGTTTAACATCTCAGCCATCTTATCAGAAAAATCATCTGATGCTATGTGACCTATTGCCTGCTCTTGTACTATTTCAGCTTGCTCTTCAGCCAACTTAACTAACATTGTTTTAATATCCATTATGATTCCTTTGTTTTTTTAATTTTATAATATAAATATATTATATTCATTATTCCAATTATAATACCTAATACGTATGGTAGTAAATCCATAAAGAGTAAAGCACCACTACCTACACTACCTACAGAAACTTTTAAACTATCCATTAATGTCTCCCATTGCCGTTCATTCGTGACATAATACCATCCATTCGTGATAGTTGTTTTTCTAAATCTGATACTGCTTCCATCATCTGCTCATATCTTCTATCTCTTACAGCGTCTGACTCATTCCATCTGCTAATTAATTTGATTATCATTCCTTCCATATTGTTAATACTTTCAGATTGACCCTTGTTCTCTACCTCTAATTCTTTCAAAGACTCTTGTTGAGACTCTGACTTCTTTGACAATGACATAACTAAATAAACAAGTAATGCTCCACATATACCTATCATTCCTGCTTCGCCATATATTGCCATCATGTCCATTACTTCCTCCGCTTTTTACCCCAACCCAAAGGATTGATATTTATTTCTTTTTCGTAAAACTTCACTTTTTCTGCCAACTCTTCTCGTTCAATCCTTTCTTCCACGATATGTTTATCAAGTAAATTCCCAATTCGTTTATCTGCATCAGCAAGACTATTTTCAAGTGTTCCCAATCTAGTCTCAATCCTATAGTAACCATACACGAGAGTGCCAACCAGAACAAGAATTTGTCCAAACCACTTGAGGTTAATACTGACAACAGCATTGTCATCCACAACACTACCTCTATAACTCCTAGCTGTTTTGACATCATCACTCATTTCCTCTTAACTATTTCCCAACTGTTATGTGTAAAGCACCACATATCTCTATCAAATCTTACGTTATCTGAATAAAAATGTGATGTAGAATCTTGGTCTACTACTTCAACAAATGTATACATTGGATTTTCCATATCTGCATCAATCCCCATAACCGTCCAACCGTTTGAACAACTACTTAACATAAGTGTAGTAAATATTAATATTATAACTCGTATCATAAACAACTTCAAAGTCTCCTGTTTTTAGTTTTTTAATTTTAAAATCTTTTTTATTTTTTCTTTTATCCATGACCATGCTCCAGTTTTCTTGTTTGCATTTCTGAATCTATTCTTTAACCTTTCGGTTCTCCTTATCCTCTGTAAGCTATGCATACTGCTGTTGAGTCTGTGTGATTTATTATACCATTAAAGTTTCCATATAGTATTTCACCGGGTATTAAATTAACAAACGAACTTATATTGTCTCCAATATTAGATGTTACTTTTATTTTTAAAAACTCAGTAGTACCACTAGAGTCCTTTCCTAAAGCTTGTATTGCAATCCAAGAACCAGTATCTGGGTTCACAACATTAGTATCGTGTTCAGCTATTACATCAAAGCCATTTTGACCTATTAATAGATTAGCCGCTTCTTTCTCTGTATACTTATATAAAGACATTTTAGCTTCCTACTTCTGTTATTACATGGTTTACTAGTTTATGCTTACCGATAATTACCCTACCATTACTAGTGGTATGTTTATCTTCACACTTACTAACATATAATTCTTCTATTGTTTCCCAACTATTACTTCTTCTTTCTACTTCGCCATCTATAGTTAAGAAGTATTTATATGATGAAGGGTATGTCAGGGTCTCAGTTGTACCATCTGGGTAACTCTTTGTACGAGTAGCACCGGGAGTAGTATTCCTGTATACCTTAATATCATGACCCTGAGCACACCTTCGAATCAACATTAAGCTACTTCTACCTCTTCAGGTTTAGCTAATGATTCTCTAAGCATATTGATGAACGCTTCCTTACCTACAGATAACTGGTCAGCTATAAACTGATTGCTGTTCTGTTTGTTCTGAATGTCGTTAATATGATTTACCATCATCTTTTGCTCATCAGTCATATCCTCAATGATATACTCTTTATCATCTAGGTTCAAGACTGGCTTCTTTTCTTTTTTTGCCATTATTGACTCCTTGTTAATTAATCTTTACTTGCTTCGTATGATGCTTTTATCTCATCTGTCCATAATGCACCAGCTAGTGCCTGTAATTCATCGGACTCTGCACTTACATCAGCATCGCACATAAACGATGTTCTGTGATACTTGTATGAGATTTCTGCACCATCTTCCATTATTGATATTTTTGTTCGTTTTTGAATTGTTTTAAACTCGCCTCGAATTTCGTAATCGTCTTTTGTTTCTTTTGTTAAAGCCATTTTATTGTTCCTTATTAATTATCCAATTAAGATGTAAAATATGTAAGAGTAAATGCTAAGTTCCATGCACCATCTACATTAGCATGAGTTAGATAGGCAAATGTATCGTCATCTGCTACATGAGCTATTCTAAAAAATGAACTATTTTCTTCAATATATATAAGTAACTTATTACTATCTATATTTGCATCACCATGACCAGATAAATAGACGCTTGTACTTACTGATTTACCAGCAGTATCTGTAAGGTCTGCACTATCAAATGGCAATGAAAACCTTATTTCACCTGAAGTGCTATTATCTGAAGCTATTCTAATTTCACCAGTATAAGTTACTTGCCTACCTATCTTAGTGTAAGAAGTTCTGTCGAAAGAAGTATTTAACACAAAATTACCTGAACTTGAACCAGTTATAGATGGTGTGTATAGTCCTTCCTCGTAATCATCTAAAGCATTGTCATTACTATTTCCAACTTGTGTCGCTGGAAACCTAATTGCACTTGCATAAACTTGAGCTTCCCCATCTGATGCACATAGGACAGCAGTTACATCTGAATTACCGAGAACGACTGAATTGTCTCCTGCACCAGTTGCAGTAGCACCAATTACTATTTCGTTAGTTCCTCCAACTGCACTTGTTCTTGCTTGTTGTCCAATAGTTACATTTTTAGTTCCAGTAGTAATATTATCACCTGAATATATACCAACTGCAACGTTGTTATCACCTTCAGTAACTGCACCTAAACTAGCATAACCTATAGCAGTATTTTGTAATGCCCCATCTAATGCTCCATCAAGAGAATAATTTCCTATAGAAACATTTTTAAGGCATTGAGCATTTGCCCATTGACCACCTTGAGATTGATAACCTATTGCAATATTATCTTTTGAATCGCCAGAAGTAGCACCACCCTGAGCGTTACCTATTGCATTATGACCAATAGCTATATTCCTATCACCACTTATTATTTCATCCATAGCTTGGTGACCAAGAGCAACATTGGAACTTCCAATTGTAATCTGCGAACCAGCTTGGTAGCCTACTGCCGTATTAGTAGCACCCGTTGTCAAAGCTTTAAGTGATGAATGTCCTATCGCAACTGTTCCATTTGTTGCAGTAGTCGTTCCTGTAGAATCATTATCACTTCCAAGAAACGCCTCATAACCTATAGCAACACAATTTGCAATGTTATCGCCGGGATTATTATCCATGTTCGCCATTGCTTTGTATCCAATCATAACATTTTGAGTTGAACCATGAATATTTCTACCAGCTTTCCATCCTATTACAACATTAGCACTCCCATCCGTATCGGCACTAAACGCTTGGTAACCCATTACAGTATTGTATGCTCCTGTATTGACATCTTCAGAACTTTGATAACCTATTGATGTATTCCCAGCACCTGAAGTCAAGGCATAAAGAGCCTTATAACCTATTCCAACTGCTCCATCAGCATCAGAAGTAACATTGCCATTATTCATAGCTTCATTTCCTATAGCAACTGCATATCCTACACTAACAGCACTACCTAACGAAGCAAAACCTATAGCTGTATTATCGTGGGCATCCGTACCAGCATCTAATGAATTATAACCTATTGCTGTATTATTACCTCCAGTTGTAATTGAAAGTAATGAGTTTGCTCCTACTCCAGTATTATTACTATGACTACTTCCGTTATCTGATAATCCTGACTGACTACCTATAAACGTGTTACTGCTTCCAGTTAAATTTCCAAGTCCAGCGTATCTTCCTAAATAAGTATTGGCATCTCCAGTAGTAAGTTTAAAACCTGAAGCGTGTCCAATAGATGTATTATTCAGACCTCCACTAACTATATCATTACCAGCTTTCCATCCAAGCAAAGTATTCCCACTTGTACTATCTGAACCACCAGTACCACCACTATCATTATTACTTAGTGAGATTCGGGAGTTGTCATCAAGAACTAATCTCTTAGCACTTCCAGTAACTAAATTTATAACACTTGCTCTAACTCCAAATCCAACCAAAGCACTACCAGCAGTATTAATAGTTTGTATTGTAGGAACATTATCCGTTTCTCCAATTCCAGATGACAAAGTAAATACTTTATCTGTATCTGCTGAAATAGTCATAGGAGTTGTAGTAGAACCATTAACAGTTACATTACCAGCAAATGTGGCGTTTTGGTCTCCCATAATTGTAAAAACATTGTCAGAGCCACTTCGCACTTGAAATAATTGTACACCTGCATTTGTAGTCGCACTTTTAATTAAAGCCCCAGCACCAGTTGAAGATGTGTTTTCAATTCTAGCTCCCCAATCAGAACCAACAGAGCCTTTTACTCCTAATAATTCACTAGCAGTAAAAGCTGATGATATTGCTACTCTACCAGCGAATGTGGCGTTTTTGCTCTCATCAATTATTAGTGCTGGGTCACCTAAAGCAGTTTGTGGTGTCATACTCGATGAACTATTATTTACATAAAATTGAAGTCTACTATTATAACTACCAGCAGAATTATATCTATTGGTAAATATTCCAGCTTGTACAGAATTGTCATCTGTAAAAATCATTCCAGTCAGTAAGTCTGTTGCTGTTGCACTACCATAATCTCTATTAATTTCTAATGCACTTATAAACTCACTAGCAGATGATTCAGCTTTAGTTATTTTTACGTTACCACTAAATGTGGCGTTTTGTGAGTCATCAATTTGTAATGCTTGAGTTGATTCTGTAAAAAATCTTAAATAGTTACCAACAGTAGAACCAATTATTTTATAAGAACTATCTCCAAACTGAATTGCAGAGCCACTACTTACAGTTAAATTTCCTGAAGTATCTATTGTTAATCTAGTGCCACCATTAGTAAGAAAGTTTAAACTATGATTACTTGATGTTCCTATTAAGCCTTTTGCGGATTGTGATTGCATAAATATACTAGCACCACTTGTTCTTGTAAGTTCAAATTCTGCATTACCTGAAGATACAATGTCTAAATTATGGTCTGGACTCGCAGTTCCTATACCTACATTGCCATTTGACAATGCAGATAAAACTTCATTAGACGTGCCATTACCTTGAACTTTAAAAGCTGGAGTAGTGTCATTTGCAGTAGACCTAATTAATAATCCATAAGCTACTGCTTCCATCATAGAAGTCCATTCACCAGCATCAAGTTGAGTAATATGCAAACCTTTTACATTTTGACCATCTGTTACATTTATTACTAACCCTCCACTTATTATTTCATCGTAAGCTCCTACACCATCACCATTAACAGTTAAGTCACCATTAATAGTTACGTCACCCCCTATAGTACCACCTACAAGGTTTACGTTTAATCTGCTGTTGTCATCGTCTAAAGCCGCATTTAAGGCTTCTTGTGTTGTATGAGAAAATGCATTGACTGCATTACCTGAAGAGTCTAGAAGAACTTTGTTAAGAACTTCTTTTGTTGTAAACTTATTTATGTCTGACATTGTTTATCCTATATTCCTCCACCACCGCTTTAAAAGCCTCTATATTGGTTAAACTAAATTCGGTACTTTGACGACTCTTGAGCCACCAGTCTTATCCTTTTTGCGGACACCATACCTCTGTATAGCTTCTTTAAAATTTCTTTCATGCTTAGTCGCCATAGCCATTGACGCTTGCATAACATTAGGGTCTGCTGTTTTACCAGCCTTATCCATGTATAAACATTTCTTAACATAGTCTACTACAGAAAGCTCAAGTGCATTATCTATATCTAAACTATCTGTTATGGCAGTTACACTATTTGGCTCTGCGTAGTAATGCAGTAATATACCATTAGTTACAGACTCTGCTATTGCTTTAAATTGTTTTCTCGCTGTAGTTCTTCCGCTACCAGATGAATCTACTTTAGTTACTAACGCTAATGCATCTCCTTCTATAAAATACATTGCATCATTTTCTGGGTATTTAATATTGCTTGCCATAATTAATCCGGTGCGTTTACGTTATCTTCACTTGTTGCATCAGCTAATAATAAATTCTTATCAAGTAACCTAGGTATTTGTATATAGTCACCTTCATTGTCCATTAGGTAAACTCTTAATATATGATTAGCTTCTAACTTATTATTACTTGAGTCTTGAGCTCCATCTGCTAAATTGTAATACATTTTATTTGCAGTTGTACTTATCTTAGCGTGAACAACTTTTGTTTTAAACATTCCTATTTCTACTAAAGCATCATTAATTAAATTCATAATATAAGCTTCAGGAGCATCTGGGAATACAAGTCTTACTCGACTTATTAATTCTTTTACACTTATTGAATGTACTGCCATATTAGTTTACTAGCTGTGCTAGTCCTTTACTATAATCATCTTTTAATTGAGCTAACATAGGACTATATAATTCTATATCTTCTTCTGTAGCTAATAATTGTTGAACTGCTTTTATACAAGCATATAAGACTACTAGGTACTCAGCTTCATCTGGAAAGTTAGCTATAGTAGAAACAGCACTTGCATCTACAGTAGGATAAATAACGTGATGAACTCTTCCTACTTGACTAGATGTAGGTTCTGGATAAATTTCTAATATATTATCTAATATTAAATATGCTGGGTCTGTAGTACTTGCTGCTTCCATATCAGAAGAATCTTGTATCCTACCTCTTTTATAAACAGGAACTAGCCTACAAGGTTGGTCTATAGTTCCATCATATCTAAGAACATCTAAGACTAATCCTTTTGTATCTAAAGTATCAAGACTAGGTGTAACATCGTTTAAGGTAGTTAAATCAGCACACTTTAATAATAACTGAGGAGGTAGAGAGTTTATAATCTCTTTACATCCAGCAGTCATAAAATCATCCATAGCTGTTTGGTCATTAAATGTACCTATAATATCTTGTATCTGTACGTCAAAGTTAGCCATTAAATAGCACCTGCTTGACCTGCCTGTTTAATTCTGTCTTTCCAAATCTTATTAGTATTTTTATTTCTACTTTTTGCTGACTTTGCAATATGGTCGTCCATACTCATTGTCGAAAATTCTATATCACTTCTCTTACCAATCTCACTTTGCATAAACATATTAGTTGTGTATGCAGGTTCAGAAGCTTTGCTTCCACACTTTCTACAGTAGAACCATTGTTCTGGGTTTGGACTTTTACATTTTACACAATTCATATTTTCCTTTAGGATTTTGGGGGTCACCCTTTATTCGATAACCCCCACAGTTCCGTACTGTTAACTTTATTTATTCAGTTTATTTAAGACCTATACCAAAAAAGTCAAGTCTTAACACTAAAGTGTTAGCTCCGGGGTCAGCAGATACAACAATCTCAACTTCGTCAGCAGTTGCTAATGCACCATCTATACCGTTTCCAGTTCCTCTTAACCCATTACAAGATAAGATTCCCTTAAAACCAGCACTTTGACCTACTGCTAAAGCAGCTCCATCTACATAATCATCAGTATCAGCATCATTACCTACGTCTACAAGATTACATGCATTGGTACTAGCATTTTCAGCTGTAACAGCAACCCAAGTAGGCATAAAGTGAGCCGGCATAGCTATTGCACTTTCTTTACCTGTAGTAGCACTATCAGCTACTGTTATTTTAGTTGTGTATTGAGTTAGCTTCCATTCGTGACTTAATCCTAATTCACCTTCACTTCCACTATTGCTATTTATTACACTTGCTCTAGCCATAATTAAACTCCTTCTAAGTTAATTAAGTAGTGAGTCTCTGGAAGACTAACTTCTAAACCAGCTTCAGTCATAATCATATCCTTACGTAAATCTTCATCTGCTGATTGTACGTTAGTCATAATTTGAGTATCACGGTTAACACCGTTACCAACTAATGGTCTGTAAGCTACGTGGTCTAAATCAACCATACATAAGAAACCTGAAGCGTGCCCTCTAAATAAAGGCTCTTTGACTAAATTCATTTGTCCATGAATTGTATCAACACTTAAGATTCTATGACCGTATGAACCTTGCTTTTCAGAAAGGTTGTAACGAAGATTTGAAACATCGTTTACAGCGGTTGAAGTTCCAGCTTGCATTGTAGTGTTTAAGAAAGCATCTGCACCTAGTTTATTAAAGAATGTAATAACAGGTAAACTTGCTAAGGCTAACTTTGAATCTCCACCACCACGAGCTGGGTCATAGACAACTTCGAAATCAGATAGAAGTCTGTCATATGTTAACTCAGAAGCTTCTGAGCTTCTAAAATATGGCGCTCCTGAAGAGTAAGATAATGCTGTATCACCAGTATTAGCTGTACCATTTTTGATAATGTGACCTGCAATACCTTCTGAGTATTGTATTCCACCAACGCTTGCACGTTGACCAAAAAGCATAGCTCTTTCGATGTCTACTTTATGCTCACGTAGTTTAAGATTCCAAATTCTTTGGAACTCATCTTCGTAACCACGGTATCTAGTTGCTCTAGCTGTATTAGACATTTCACAAGCTGTTTTAAAGATTTGTGTAAATCCAAAATCATCTTCTAACTCTTGTGAGAAAACATCTGGTGCTCCAGAACCTTCTCCAAAAGATGTACCGATAACTTGACAACTTGTATCGTTTGCACCTGTTTCTACTTCTTCATCTTTAGATGAAATTGTTTTACCAACAAAGCTAGTAGTAGTACCATTATCTACAGGTGCACTTTCGATTCTAACTATAATTGTTTCAGGTGAATTAGTTTCTTCATATCCTACTGCAAAAACCATTCCCTTCATTAGCCAGTCTTGACTTCCGTCACTTGCATCTACTGTGTATGTTAATGAAGAACCGGATACTGGTATTGAGTGTGAACCAACCAGTAAAAAACTTCTATCTGTCATAGAAATTTTAGAACGGTCTTCTAAAAATCGGAATTGTGGGTCATCCGTAGGGACTTTAGCTACCTTTGAAAGATATACGAAGAATGGAGATTCCTCTGGAGCTAAGTCAGCGACACGGTCTGAGAAGTTGAATAATCTCCGGGAATGATAATCTGTATTAGATGCACCCGGAGTTCCAACATTTACAATTCCTGAATTGTAATTTGCCATTTAAGACTCCTTGAGTTTAGTATTGTTTTCTATTAGATACTCCCATAACTCCAGACCATACATTATCTATTTCATTAGGTTGCTCAGGGCTAGCACCTTGCACGACTCCAGCCGTAGGTGCAATCTTCTGAGTCCTTTGAACAGCTTCTAAGTTAGGAGATACTTTTTGCTCTCCTCCCTTATACTTTCTATATACATCAACTAACATATCAATAGGAAGTTCATCCCTAGGATTTGTTGCAAATTGTATAAAGTCATCAGCCATTGCAGGGTCTTCAAAACCATGCTTAGTAGCAAGGTCTTGTTTTAAGTTATTAAGAGCCATCTGTTTTTGCAATCCTGAGAACTGCTCTTGAACAGCGTTGTTCACAAGATTCTTTTCTTGGCTTACCCTCATTTCATACGAAGGTGAACCGGGTTTGTAGTAAGCTTCCCATGGGTCAAAAGCATCTTCACTTAGTTGCTCCTGCTTAGGTTGCTCTTCTACTTGTTTGCCTCCACTTAAAGTGTTTCTCATAGCTTCAACAACGTCAGGTCTTTGTTCTAAAACCTTACCTAACTGTTGATACTTGCGAAGTTCCTCGACTTCATTATTAAGCTTATCATAATCTGCTGTTTTCCTGTCATACATTGACTGAAATTTCTTAGCGTCATCAATAGGTTGTTCATATCCCTGCTCTGCAGGTTGACCTCCTACTTGTTCTGGCTCAACAACTTGTTCTAAAACTTGACCTTCCACACCTTCTATTGTGTTAGCGTCTCCGTTCATAGCGTCTTCCATTTTATTCCTCGATTTCTTTTATTATTAGCATCACCTTTTGCAGATGTCTATAAAAGCAGAACCGTGGAAATGTCCCCACTACTTCTGTTTTCAATTTCTTACAACTCCTTCTTCTGTGTCAACTATTCTTTTTAGATTATCAACCTGAACTTTGGTTTTAAACTTAGTATCATTTTGAATTTCATTAAGCCTTGTCTTGAACTTCTCAGTTTCTGTCCTCTTCCTTGAGCTTACTGCTTCACGCTCTGCGGTTTGAAGGTCTCCACTAAGTTTCTTAACTTGAGCTTCTAGTTGTTGTACATAAGATTGCAACTGAGACATCTGTCCCTTTCGTTGTAAGACACCTTGTTTGTCAAAGATTTCAGTTTTCTTTAAAACCTCGACATCGTCTACCAGATTCATCTTAAAAGCCTCAAGGTACATATTGTATTCTGCTACCCTGTTTGATGGCAAAGTTGAACCGGATATGATTCTCACATCATAATGCCCTATCGTGATGTCATTTTGTATGGCATTAAGTTCCTGACTTTTATCATCATACATATTAACTGTATACTCAGTAATATCATTATTTGGTTGTATGATTCTAAACGTCTTTGCGTAAGTATAGTGACCTTTAGCTAGATTGTAAACATTACGACCTAACCTAGTCAAACTTCCTTCTATATCCCTAAGCTTAGATTTACCACGAGTCTCACCCATTTCGGCAAGCATTGCAGTTCCTCTTACTGTCTCAGGAGCACCCTCTCTAAATCCCTGCATTAACTCTGGGATTCCCATACTTAAATCTATATAATGTTCTATTCTACTTATTAAGTTGTAGAACTCATTAGATAATGATTGTGGGGCAGGAAAGTGCGGTGCACCGAATTCAGGATTATAAGGTATTACTGCGTTGGGTTTTGCCCAGTCCTGTTCCAACTGCCCCAAATCATCTACGCTCCCTTCCGGGACTAATAACTTTAGTCCAGCAGAAGCTTGAGCGTGCGAGAGGGTGAGAGAGAAAAGCTTGTTTAAAAGTCTTTGTGAATCTTTAACTTTAGATATGTCAGACTTTGGATATGGTGTACCAGTCCATATATTAGGAACTGGAACAATAGGGTATATATCTGTATTTAATACTTGTTCGTATAGTAAAACGTCACCAGCAGTTGCTGTGACTTTAATTCTTGTTTGCACTACTTCTACTATTTCTATCATGCCAGCCTTCATTAGTAG
>Ga0208545_1000174_pt1 | contig 29214 bp, 36 predicted proteins | sample DEB08_DNA_12_FD_185498 | JGI IMG/M metagenome (GOLD analysis project Ga0208545, IMG submission 185498) | Aqueous microbial communities from the Delaware River and Bay under freshwater to marine salinity gradient to study organic matter... | ecosystem: Environmental > Aquatic > Marine > Coastal ... | reverse complement strand
TACCAAAAGCCTAGAAAGGACTTCTTCTGTACTTCATATTGAGTGTTATGGTATTCTCTAGTATGCTTAATGATTCTATATTTACACATAATAATCGCTATTTTAAAATGGTGGGCCCTGAAAAGGTGACTGTCTTTACAGCGCAGTCATTCTGATATAACGGTCCAAGGTCATATATTGGCTCCGAAGGTTGGGATCGAACCAACGACAGGCTGATTAACAGTCAGCTGCTCTACCACTGAGCTACTCCGGAATAAATTGGAGCCCTCTATCCGAATCGAACGGATCACCTACTGATTACAAGTCAGTTGCTCTACCATATGAGCTAAGAGGGCGTAATACTAATAGACTATCATATAAACGACCACGATTGCTATCGCTAAATAAAAGAATAAATCATCGTGGTCGTTCATTAGTTAATCCTCTTCCATGGGGAATAGTTTATATATAACTTCTCCACAAGCCTTTGCAATCTCACAATGCTCAAGCTGTGTTCCATTTGATGAACGTAAGTCAATATAATGTAACCATGAACGTAACGTACCATTCACATATAGACGAGACTTTGTAAGACCTTCAGGAAGTAATGCTCTTGCCTGTTCCTTTGCAATGCCTAACTTCAAAGCTTCCTTATAACACTTAGCTGCCATATATTCTACTCGACTTTGAATCCTAAACCAATCGTGTTGAATAGTCTTATCATCAGTCGGTACAGAATTTTGTCTATTCTTTTCATCTTGTAATCGAGCTTCACGCTTCTCAAACATATTATCAAACCCCTCATCAGGATTAGCATATCGCTGAGAGAATTCTTGGAATGTGAATGATCTATGACGCAATAACTGTCGTGCAATATCACGAGTAGTATCGATCTCTAAGCAAACATTGACCATCTCTAAAGGTGACCAATGCTTATGCTTAATAAGATACTTAACTAGCTTCTCCGAAGTCTCAGTATTGTTTTGATTACTAGGATTCGATACTCGTGCACAATACGCTACGAGCTGTAGCATATCATCTGGTAGTTCACTGTCATCTGGTACTCGTGAATAAGAAACTAGATTTACTTTCATATTAGTCTTCCGATTTAAAGATTGTTAATAGACCATACACTAAACCCGCCATTGCGAATAGTTGTGCTAAGTCACCAAATAAAATAACAGCACCACAAGCTGCTACCATTGCTACACCATCGATTGTTGATCGTTCTTTTAATCTTGATTTTAACCAATTCATAATATTCTCCTTTAAAAGTTAAACTTAATTTCTGCTTCAAATTGATGAACTAACTTGTTGCTACCAACATGTTCAATAACACCATCTTCGTTCATCACATCATTACTATTGTCACGCTTAACACCTTCCCAATTAAGATCAAAGGTAAACCCTTCAACCAACTCATAAACATAACCGAATTCAGCTGCTACACCTCGATCGAGATGATTCGTAATTACACCAGCTTCAGCGTAGAAGCTTCCTTCAGTCTCATAACCAAGACGAAGATGTTCAGTGCTGTCATCTTTCTCACTATCAGTGTAATCTAATACGTGAATGTATTTAGCGTATGGACCAGCTTGTACTGATGCAGTTGCTACTAATGCTAATGTTGCTAAGGTCTTTTTCATATTATTATATATCCTAAATTGTAAAGCCACTAAAATCTGACTTTTCATTGTTTCCAAAACTATTAATTGGCTTGTCTGGAATAGCCATGTCTTGCATGATATTATCTTGAGCTGATTCTTCTACATCATATAGCTTCATCTTAGCCCGATCAATACCGACTACAAAACGTTTATACTTAGTCGGATCATTATAGCGATTCTTTAATTGTTTCACCATGATCTGATTAAGTCCTTCAAGCTCTTCAGTGGAGATAAGAGCAAACATAAGATCAGCCGTTGCTGGCAAACCAAATGATTCAGAAGTATCTTCAAGACCAACATCGGTATTACCAAAGCCGGATCTTGTTGTTTGTGTTGCACTCATAATAGGCAAATCAAACTCTACTGCAAGGCCACGTAATTCTTCAGCAATAGATTTGATAATGGTATAACTATTGGCTGAAGTATTCTTAACTCTTGCAGATGAACATATGTTTAAATAATCAATGAAGATCATATCGGGAGTGAAGTTCTTTTTAAGCTTTAACTCATTGAGTAGAGCTCTAAAGTGACCGACATGAGCAGCACCTGTTGGATATTGTTTAACGATTAGTTTACCAATGGAACCCTTTGCAATCTTTTTGATCTTTTCATCAAATACATTCTTAGGTAATTCACTTAATTGTTGGATAGGTATATCCATTAAGTTAGCATCGATACGTTCTGCGATACGTTCTTCTGCCATTTCCATTGTGATATACAATACGTTCTTACCTTCAGATATTGCATTGGCACCCATATGACACATGAATAGAGACTTACCAACACCTGTACCTGCTAGCGCTATATTCAAAGTCTTATTAGGTAAACCACCCTTTGTCATCTTGTTAAACAGATCAAGATCAAATGGTATCTTTTCTTCTTCATTGTTATAGAAATCAAATCGCGAATCAGCATCATTGATATAATCATGACCGATAGCTTGATCGAAGGACACACCCAGAGCTTCTTGTAGAATTTCTGGGATAGCACCTTCAGTCTGCTCTTCGTTCTTACCATCAATAATCTGAATAGAGTTCATGATGGCGCCATAGATTGCTTTATCACGACACCATTTCTCTGATTCAGCTATGAGATAATCTGTATCGATATCAGACTTAACTGAGATTTCTTGAATCAAGTCATATGCTCGAGTGAGTGTTTCATCAGGAGCTGAAACCTTTTTGATTTCAATCTCCAACACTCTACTCGTAGGTAACTTATTATGATCACGAACAAAGTCTGTAATTAAATCAAATACAATCGTATGCTCGCCTTCAAAATATTCTTTCTTAAGATATGGTACTACCCTCCGACAAAAGTCTTCGTTATTAAGTAAGTGGTTAAGTATATGTGTTGGGATTTCATTTTTCAATTAGTTATTATCCAAAGTGTTTGTTAATAGTTTCAATCTGGTCTTCATAATGAGAAAGCTTATCGATCTCATTTTGAATCGTTTCAATGTAGTCTGAATGCTCAGCTACACCAGATGGATTATTAAGAAACACTTCAACGTTTAACTTATGCTTGGCAATATTACCTTCAGCATTCTTAATCAATGCTTGAATCAATCGTGTTTTCATTTGTTACATATTCCTCGTTATCAAATTTATTGTTTATGATGAATGATAATAAATCGCCTAAGTAATTCTTAAATTCTTCATTATCTTCTAGTTCATCGAGCTGATACGTAGCTGTATCAATTACTTGATAGTTAAAACCCAGTGTGGCATATCCAGTTTCAGGACTTTCTTTAATAGTCACTTTACCGTATACAACTATAACATCTTTCCATTTAGTGCTTTTTAATCTGATTCCGTATAGATCAGACTCTGGATTCTCGACGAAACTATAATCGCTTTCAGATATACTATCTAGCGGACGCTTAATATAACTCATTTTTGTCCTCTTCTTGGTCTCTGGTGGTTTCAGCTAATATTTTAGCATTGGCTTGCTTAGCACCGATTTGATACTTCTCGATTAGATACGTTTTAAAATCAGTATCTTTAAAGATAGGTTCCCAGAACTCTGGCTTTAGAGTTTCTTTTTCCCTAACCTTTGGTTGCACCAATTCACCGGTACTACGATCAACACGGCAATACCAACCATTAGAAGGCTTAGCAACGTAATTACCATCAAGAGCGACATCAAGCAAACCTGAATGAGACTCAATACCACCGTCCCAAGAAATAGTAATAGGGACTTTAGATTTTTCTTTAACAAACCTTGATTTCTCCACGTTAATAACAAAGTCATAACCAGTCACTTCAGTACCAGTCTTATTCTGTCGACGACCTAAGATCCAAATGTTATCAGCTGAGTAATAGATACCCGTACCACCTGAAACAACTGCTTTAGGGAATAGACCAATCTCTTGATATGTATGATTGATAGCTAGCAATGGAATATTTCTCATTGTTAGATATGGTGTTACCATACGGAATAGACCTTTAAGAGCTTTAGCACGAGACATATCAGCAACTGATTTCTCATCCTTAGCATCTTGTAATTCTTTCTTAGAAGCAAGGTTACCAATTGAATCGATTACGATAATCACATTATCTTTACGTTCAATATTATCTAATTGACCAACTAGATCAAACTTAAGTTGCTCAACATCAACGATAGGAGTATGTAGTACACGGCTCGTATCGATACCAAATGTTTCGAAGTATGATTGAGGTGAACCAAATTCTGAATCATAGAATAAACAAACAGCATCTTTATGTTTTCTTAGATAAGCTGCAGCCATCAATAAAGCAAATGATGTTTTAAAATGCTTTGATGGACCAGCGAGTACAGTAAGACCCGATGATAGACCACCATCTGGATCACCTGATAACGCAACGTTAACCATTGGCACATCAGTTGCAACTTGATCTTTTACTGAAAAGAATATGCTTTCGTTTAGAATAGAAGTTTCTTTGATCTTAGAATTCTTCTTTAATTTATCCATAACACTCATATTAGTACTTCCTATTATTACGTTGGTTCATTGGATTCTCTGCATTCAATCGGCTTTGACGCTTCACTGCTTCCTTTCCTTTACGACGACGCTTTGATGTTGGCTTCTCGTAATATTCCTTCTCTCTTGCTTTTTGCAAGACACCTGACTCTTCAACGATCTTGCTGAATTTGCGTAATGCTACATCGAACGGCATTGGTTTTTTGGTTTTGTTTTTGTTTAAAATTACCTTTGGCATAGTTTTCTCTTTGTTGATTAATAGTATATTATAACATAAATCGATCTAATTGTACACCTTTATTTTCATAGTCGTATGTACGTTTCTTATTGTCTTCCACTAAGAACTTTGTTTCAATTGACTCAAGGCTATTCTCTTGTTCAATCCATTTCTTAATCATTTGAGCTGGATATTCAGCTGTGGTCACTGGTACGTTCTGACATATATGATTTAGATTAGCCTTAGGACTTAGTAACTCAAAGTCTTCAGGAAGCTTCATAATCGACATAGCTTCACGTACAGTTAGATAACGATCTTCGTCGGGGTGACATAAGTTTGTAGGGAAGTGACCAACGAAAGCACCAATATAATCCTTTGGTATCTCTGTAGTCTTACGCATGATGTTGCCACCAGCTTTTAACTTATGATACTTACGATCACATTTAGAAGCTTCGTTTTCGTAACCTTGTTCACGCATCCATTCAGCAACTACTTTATAGTTAGTATGCTTTTCAATCTCATCCATTGGATTCGTAGTCTTTTCAATCTTATCTTGAAACGCAGAATGTGTAATACCACCTTCGATTACTTCTAATACGTAACGATAGTAAGGATTCTCTGATGGAATCTTTTCATTCGTAAGTACATTCATTGGATCATCTTCACGTCTCTTAACTGAACGAATATGATCTTCAATACGAATATGATCATTACGTACATATCCTAGTAATGGAACACGATCACTTTTCCAAAAGAAGTAGAAGGTTCTATCACGAACTTGAGATAAACCATGCAGTATACTCTTAGTTCGATAGATACTAAATACATAACCATTCGCTTCACCGATAGCACGAAGTCTTTTAACAACAGGTTCACCCATCTTAGATGCAAGCCTTGGAGCGTTCTCTCCCCAGAATACTTTAGGCTTAATCTTACCAAGCACGTACTCTGCAGATTCAAACATCCATTCATTCATAGCACTTGTCGAAGATGCTTGTGGTGATAACGAAGAGAGACCAGCACATGGACATACCGTATTGACTACATCAACATAGTCAGTCTTACCATTACCTTCATCAATCACGTGATATGGTACTTCATTATTATAGTGATTCAGTATTTGAGAATCATTACTTGCAAACGCACTATATGACAAAATATATTCAGGACGTTTTCCAAACACATTCTCCATTGCGATTGTTTCTCCGCCAATCAGCGGTACTATACTTGCATATTTCATTATACAAATCTCTTTGCAATTGCGAGAGCAGAAGAGATTGCCATGTCCATATCAACGTAGACGTACATTCCACATCGACCAATGAATGTCATACGATCAGTGCCGCGAACCATCTCTTTATACTTCTTATACGTTTCTCTATTTACACCTTCAACGTCTTTAACTGGATAATACCTTTCAAGATTGTTATCCTTATAGTCACATGGCTCTTCGTAAGTTAGAACAGTGTATTGATCGTTGTCACCATGATTAGGAATATTCTTCCATTCTGTCACTCGAGTATACGGACCATCATGAGTAAAGTTAACAGTAGTTGCAGGTAGAACCTTAGCCATTGGTAACGTAACATTATGAAACTTGATAGAACGATATGGTAGTTCACCATGTTCAAAATCAAAGTACTCATCGATTGGCATTGAATTAAATACATGGTCATACGTTTCTTCAATTGACTTAGTAAACTCTACACCAGTAAAGACTCGAATATTATCATGATCAAATATGTTTTGAAAGATCTTAGTGTAACCATCCTTAGGCATCATTTGATATTCATCATTCGGAAAGTATAACTCATTATCATCATCACGAGTTGGTATACGATTAATGATAGATGGATCTAACTCATCAAGAGTCTTACCCCACATCTTTAGAGTATATGGTCTAAAGAATGTATCAAGAATCTTATCTTCCCCTACGATTTCTTTTGTTTCTTTATTAACTGGTAATGTAACATAAGTGCCATCATGTAATTGAGCTTTGACTTTATGTTTATATTCAACCCATTCCGTGAATTGTGATAACCACGTAACAACTTCTTTGTTATTCGTATGAAATAAATGAGGACCATACTTGTGCATACGGATTCCATTTAAATCAAAGTCATAAGCATTACCACCAATATGATCACGCTTATCGATAACAGTACATCGATGACCAGCTTCAGCAAGTTGTCTTGCAATGACAGCACCAGAGAATCCAGCACCTACGATTAATACTGACTTCATAGTATAACTCCAAGCTCTTTCTGTTGTAACTCTTTATCGAGTGGGTGTGTATATAATAATGCTTCTTTCTGTTTACTTGCTAATAGAGCTAATCCATCAATTGTAAGATCAACTAAATCACTTGCTTTTACTGATGCAAGTTCTTCGTCATTATATAGTAACATCATCTCTTCGTATTCACCGATAAGAATAGATCCTGCATCAGCAAGTTGTAATGGTCTTGCTCTCCACCAACCAGATCCTGCATGACGATATCCTGGCATTAGACAACCCCATTGTTCGGCGTATACTTTACACATATCACCTTCACCAAGTCGACGTTGTTTCTCTTTACGTGAACCGAAGAATTCAATATCCCATGAACCAGCATTCTGTTGCTTTAACCAGCGAGCAGTCTTACCTTGTACTAATGATGCAAAGTTAAAACATTTGACCTTATCATCTGGAGCAACAGTATCGTCTGCTACCGAAGGCATCATCATTTGCTCCATGTATTCCATTTCATCGATGTGGATATCACCACGATCACCAGGAGCTCGGTTACGATGATACGGATTAGGATTATAACCTACGAGTAACTCTTTAGGATAATCAACGAGCTTACTTAGATCACCACCCATGAACACTGATAGCAACATAGGTGCTTTCTTTTCACTGATATATTGTACACTATTAAGCAATGTTTCAGTATGAGGTTCAAGTAATTCAAACGACATATCTGGATCACACATCTTGTTTTGGCCAATCGTAAACTCTTTAAGTAAAGACTCTTTGTCCGTACATGATTGAATACCTTTAAATATGTCTTCTGTTTGCCAGTCATCAAATGCTAATACAAGGTTATCCTTAGGTGTAGCATGAATAGCCCACAGACCGTTATAGAATGCTAACTGGAGGGCTTGTCGTGGTGATGCTAAGAAACAAATGACTCGATGATAATCGGATAGATCTTCACCGATCTTTACGATTCGTTGTTCTACCTCATATCCCATGTCTTCTAAACAACGGATAAGAGAGTAGTGAGATGGTACTACTTTGAGTTGCTGTCTTAAATAAAAATTCTTTGTGGTTTGATTCTTATTCATTCCTGTAATTAAGATCTTCTTCATACTGTTTTCCAATGTATTCCTGCTTCGTTAAGTAATTGTATAGTGAGCTCAAATGATTCTAACCATCTTTCATCAGAGTTTTCCAATGAGTTTTTGCACATTACGATTCGTTTCACGCCAACCTGAATAAGACCCTTTGCGCATTCAGAGCAAAGAGGCAAACCATGTATATAAACAGTTGAACCATCAAGGGATATCCCATTGAACGTAGCATTATATATGAGGTTCATTTCAGCGTGCACGACATACTTATACTTCTTAGAACGATCATTTAATCGCTCATCAGTATCATCGATGCCACGAGGAAAGCCATTGAATCCTTGAGCCAATACTTGACCTTTAGAACCAATGGCTACGGCACCTATTTTCTTTGATGGATCTTTTGACCAAGATGCTACCACCTCGGTCAATTCCATATAACGTTTATCCCATTTATTTGACAAGATCAAAGTGCCTCTCATATACGTGAAGATTCTGAACCTGCCAATGGATATTACCAACTGTAATTGGTGGTCTACCTTGAAAGTCGTTTATATCTCCGCATAAGTGATATAGTACATGTTCTTGCCATGCAAAATCATTCTTATAACCAAAGACAACATCATTAGATCTCATTTGAACTACACAATGAAGTTGATCATCACGAATATAATACGTTACTGCATTCGTACAAATAAAGTCATTCTTACCATTAGCGTCGTAATCAACCCATATAGAAGGACGTTGATACACCATCGATGCACGACGTGAATCTTCATTGCCACGTAATTCACTCAACACATTATAATATTGCTTGTAGTGTTTAGCATTATAGATTAGATTACCATAGTTTGAATTAATTTCACCATGATCATTGGCTGTCATCTTCCATGCTTTAGGAGGCTCACTCGATATATCATAGATATTAGTCGATTCACTATCATACCATTCAAGTTCTTTTTGGATGTAGTCTTCATTTGGAGTACCAAAGATTGCATTTTCATCAGCAATGAATGATGCGCCAAGTAGCTCAAGCGTTTTAGCGCCAGTACGATCAGTTGTAAAGTTTTCTGCTTCTAGTTCATCAACAAAGTATTGACGAATATCTTCAACGTTTTGCATTATTTAGCATCCTTAGGTTTAGGTCGATGTGCATTCTCAAATGTTGTACCATCACTGCGTAGCCAATGGTTATCACCAATGTAAGTTGGTTCAGTCGAGTTTAAGTTTCGAAAGTATACTGAATTAGAATCAACCGTATATGGAACACCACTTACACGTAACGAAGGATCTTCGCATTTACCATTATTTACAGTTAGGTCTAGCATTTCATCAGGCCATACCTGATCATCTGTGGACCATTCCATCTTCAGAGGTGGAATATCATCAAAGAAGCTATCCCATGTTCTATTATAAGATTTAACTTCTGGTTCTACCTTACGATTTAAAAAGTCACGATCAGTATCTTGACCATCGATACCACCACGAATATAAGCAGCAATGAATGAACCATAGTTAATAAGATCCTTTGCTGAATCTTCAAGTGATTCAAAGTTAGGACTATATTCTGGATCATTCTCCATAGCTTCGACTACTGACATCATGCGTAATGTTTTAGCATGAACAATATCAAGCAATGATGATACACCACGCGGATAGTAGTCGGCTTGTTTAATATTTGAATTAGGATTTTGATAATCATTAGCTTTCTTAAGCTGTAGATCAGCGCATTCCTGTAACACTTTTAAAGATTCTTTCATTGATTAATATTCCTCGTTAATAATGGATATATTATAACATAGTTTAAGATAAATGTACACACTTATTTAACGTCATATGTTACAGATTCATTTAAGTACATTTTGTATCGATCACGGGCACTATAGCTATCAGTTCGTGACCAATTATTATAGTCGAACATATCATCTATTGGTACTATTGTGTTTAAGTTGCATGTTACGTTTGGTAATCCTTTGACGTAATCAGCCTTTCCGCTAACAATGAAATCGATCGAGTTTTTATACTTATACTTGCCATTGAACTTACCCCAATGATATATCTTTTTGCCATTCACTATTTCTTTTGGGAGTATATTTGCTGAAAGAAAGCCTCTCTTATCTTCAGCCGTAGCATCGATATAGTATACTTTATCTTTATATCTAACAGCAACATCCCAAGCAAATGTCGAAGGTTTGGTGTGATCAAATTCTGCAGGATTTAACCATGAATCAGGAACACACTGTACAATAGCATGTTCTAAAGTACAACACATAGCATGCACAATCTGTGTTTCATGAGATCTGTTGTCGTTATTATTTTTCTCACTATTGTTGACTATATTATTGACTTGTTTATTAACTTCACCTTTAAGAGGTATTATTATATTACGATTGTTACTAAAACATTCACGTAGAAATTCAATAAACTCTAATTTTGCATCTACCTTAGGTGGTAGCATTTTTGTAATCATTGTCATTATTAATCCTTACCATCAAAATAATTAGCTAGTTGACATGCGACAAACCAAGCAACAAATCGACCTATTGCAAAACAAATAATAAATGTGAATAACTCTACCATTGATGTATCACTCCTGCGATAATAAAGAAACATGTAACGAAATTGACTAAGACTACAGTACTTCGTATCATTGCTATATGATCGGCTTCACGATCTGTAGTGCCAACCTTTTCACCAAGAGACTTAGCCCATAGTCTCCAGTATTTGTTACGTTTCATATGTTACTCCTAAAGATATACTCAATTGCACGATCTGCTTCTTTATTTAGATCACGTGATCCATACCACATACCTGTATTATTATCAAGGTCACGACATATGTATGCGATCTCTTGAGCTGTGATTGGATAACCACGTTTCATAGCGTTACTTGCTGTAGAAACCATAATCTGATACATCTTATAATACCAACCACCACCGGTGATAGCCTTATACTCTTCAACTTGTCGTTTGTTTACGAAAGGGCAATCGATATAACCAGTCCAACTGAAGTTAGTGTTATTCAATTGTTGCTTACGATGTTCAATCAAACCTTCACGAATTGCAGGAGGTAATCTATCAAAGAATGAATCACTGCTATTAGATATGTATCGATGCTTTTCCATTAACTCATCAGGATCCATAACCTTACCATCATGAGAGAAGATAAAGTTATAAGCACCTTCATACGTTGCTGGAATATAATACATTCGAGAAAGATCTTTCGTTTGAACATCGGCGATATCACCAATCTCTTTATTCAGTGCATACCAGAAATGCTTGATCTGTTCACTATCGACCCACTTAGTCAAAGGGAATACTAAACGAAACTTAGGATTCTCTTTGGTAGAGCTTGCAGTTGAATAGCATACGTATCGATACTCTTCGTATTGTCTATGGATGTCTTCAACATTACCTACGTAATCATCAACATCAACAATACCAAAACCACCCCAAGCAACTACATTGGCATTGGCTCGTTTAGAGTTTTCAACGTAGGTTGCTGGAGAGATAAGAGGTGCATCTTTCTTTTGCTTGAATGTTTTTTCGTTTGCTAGCTTATATAGTATCTGTTCGAATTGATCAAAGTTATTATAATCAACTCGTTTAGAAGTACTGTTATCATATATGCTATCAAATATTGTCAGTGCTATTGTCATCAAATAAACCTAACTGTTCAGTTACAACATGTGTGAATAAGCCATGATTGTCTACATGGTTTGGAGCCATCCAGCCTTCAGGTTTAACCAGATCTGGTACACCAAGTGGATTAGGACGTGACGGTTTAATACCAATCACTTTTGCCATATTAGCTTCATGTACTTCATCCCATGCTTTATAAGGATCAACACCAAATGCATCGAGTGTGCCAATTGCTACAACACATATATCGATTAGACCATCAACGATTTCTTCAGGATCTTTATCGATATGAACTGCTTTAAGCGTTTCTTCGAATTCTTCTTCAATAAAATCCAAACGAAAATCAAGGAAGGTTTGAAGCTTCTTCTTAGCATTAAGGTTATCATTAACCCAATCACGAGTGCCATACTTTGTTTGCATCTCGTGGATATCTTTTACCCAATTAGTACTCATTATACGATGATTCCCGATGTTGCTGACAAGTCAATTACTGATTCACTTCCTTCGGTTGGTGTTGTTGCATTAATATAGTAATCCTTTAACGAAACAGTAGGATTAGCTGCTAGAATAACTTTATCACCACTGATTTCAAATGAATCAGAATCAGAATAAGGCATGAATGGCTCGAAGCCCATGTTGCTTTCGTCTTGAACGATTGTGACTGGCATAGTGATGGTATATACCGCGTTGTCATCACATGATACTCGACCTAAGAGTTCTTCACCAGATACGAGTTTTAATAGTTGTACAGTTTGCATAGTTTTCTCCGTTGTTTGAATGTATATTATAACATAGTTTTAAGTAAAAGTAAACCTTTTTTTTTATCCAAAGAAGTCTTCAAGGGAAGCTCTTTCTTCGGAAGACCAGCCGATTGCACCAAGGATTGGTTCGATTGGATCAAGGAATGTTTTCTGGAACTGCAAGTCATAATCAATATATTTATCGATTACGAATTCAGGTGGTAGGTAATCAGGGAATGCTATAACATTCTCCTTGATGACGTTTGGTTTACGAAGATAGATGAATTTGACCTTATCACCGTTTTTGATGGGTGAATACTTCTTCGTAAGAGATAGATCCTTAACACGTTTGTTATAGAGTAGACTACCACGAACATGAATAGGAGTACCTTTCTTATAGATCAGTTTGTTGTCTTTGTATTCTTTGACTTTAGACACACCACGTGGGAATGCAATGTCATGTGCAGGTAGTGACACAAAGTAGTCCTTGAACTCTTTGATTGCAGCTTGAGTCTTTGATTCACTACCATCAATGATTACCTTGAAAATAGATTTAAGAGCATCACGACATGGCATGGGAGTGGAAGATTTGATAGCTTCGATACCCATGATCTTGAGCTTAGGTTCTGCATAACGTACACCTTCGTTATCATGTACATTGAGGATGTAGCGTTTCTTGGCAGTCCAGATTCCAGTATCAGCGATAACTTCACGACCCATAACCATTTTATTTTCGATGCCACCCATCATTTTAAATAGATGAGCATAAGCATCAGTAAGGACAGGTTCGAGCTTTTCTTTAGCGACGGTATCAAGAAAGTCTACAGGATTGGCAGGTTTAACTGCTTCTACCAATGGATCAAGGTTAACATAAAGTGAATCGGTATCGATTGCAATAACGTAATCTTTATCTGTTTTAAGTACCTTATTGAGATAGTCATTGATTGCAACTTCAGCCCATTTGATCGATAGCTGACCTGACAATGTGATAGCTTCAGCAATACGTTGATCAAAGAATCTGAAGTACTTGTTACCGAGTGCACCATAAAGAGAGTTTAGAAGAATCTTGATAGACATCTGTCTGTTTTCAGCAATGGCAATATCACGTTCGATACTGTATATGGTTTGCTTATCAGTCTTGTCAGCCTTTTGTAACGCTTGTTGAGCATCAAGCATTTGACGTTTGATTCCAACACGTTCAGTATACATACCATCGATGATATCAGGCAAGATGCCTTTCTTATCAGTTCGAAAGACTTGACCGTTACCACCAATCGATTTGTTACTACCTTCGAATGTCATTTTCTTATCAAGCAAAGATTGAATGTCAACGTTACATCGATCGCCTTCGATGATTGTTTCTGGTGACATGTTGTATTGCATAATCAATGATGGATATAGTGAATTCAAATCGAAGCTTACAACCCATTTGTGAAGACCTACTTGTGGATCTTTAACGTAACCACCAGGATATGGTGATTTAAATTTGACTTCACTGAATGGAACAGCAACTTTCTTTTCGAACAGTTGGCGATATATGATTGAATCCCATATAGCAGTTGTACCAAAGGTATCATTATAGTTAACGCCACCTTTGTATGCCATGGTTAGACATAGTGTGATAAGGCCCATCTTGTCTTCGAAGCGATCAACCAACTCTACATCTTTGATGTTATAATCAATGAACTTCTGATAATCATTTAGATAGAGAGTATGTAGTGAACCATGTTCTTCGTAGGATAGTTTCTTTTCACCAAGGACGACATGGGCAATATGGTCTAGTTTATATGATGACTGTGGACCGTAAGAGTAACCGAACTTCTTAAAGAGCTCGAGGTAATCGATAATGGCTATACCTTTAAGTTCATAAGATTGTTGAGTACGACCCATCTGAGTGACATCACGGGATTCCACCATACCCCACGGAGAGTATCGTTTAACGAATTCAGCATCAAGGACTTTGGTTGTACGATTGACAAGATATGGAATATCGAAGAATCTGCAGTTCCAACCAGTTACGATATCAGGACAATTAGGACCACGCCAGAAGTCAGTGAATGCCATAAGCAGCTGAGCTTCATTGATGAACCGTTTGTAGATAACAGGGTGGTCTTTCATAAGTGTCTTTTCTACGTCATATTCACCTAGAGCCCACACGTAATATGTATCATCGATATTGTTTTTAATTGTGATTGATATGATTGCTTTTTCTGCTGATTCGGGTTCAGGGAATCCATCATCAGATTCAACTTCGATATCGATTGTAGTTACGTTAATCTTGTTACGATCGAATTCGATTTGACCTGGATATGCATCATTGATATATGTAGAGATATACCGATCATTACCGAAGATGTTTCGACCAACAACATCAGTGTTCATTTGAACCCAATCCTTAGCTTCACGCATAGAATCATGTGTGATAGGCGCTACGGGTTTACCACATAGAGATTGCCATTCAGTAGGTTTGTTTGTCGATACGAAGTGTGTTGGTTGGTATTTGATCTTCTCTGAAAATCGTCTGGTTCCGTCATAGCCACGAACGAGGAGTTGATTGCCGTAGCGTGTTACATTAGTATAGAATTTCATAGTCACCTTTTCATAATAGAAGTATATTATATCATACTTTAGAATGAATGTACATAGTTATTTTTTGAAAGGTGATAGACGACCGAAGTCGCCTATCGAAGGGTGTTACGATTAAAGACTTACAGCAACTAACCATATTAACAAATATGGCACGCTAATGAAAGTAGCAATAGTAGCACAGAGTTTGCACTTATCGCCAGCATCTTTAATCGAATCTTGGTTTAAATATTTCATAATTCTCTCCAGTAGATTAGTTAATTCTACCAGTATTCAACTGAATCAATCTTGGATAAAGGTTTTTTCGGTTGAGGTCCCAGCAGATCCGATATTGATCTTCCTAGGACGCTTCTCTTCTGGAAATTCAACTCTGGCTTTCACCACAAGTATGCCATTCCTTAGATCTGCATCGTCGATTACTACAAATTCTGAAATCCTAAATGATTTCTCGAACCTGCGAGACGAAATGCCTTTATGAACGTATTCGTTATTCCCTTGGTCTTTTATCTCTCCAGCAACTTTCAGTATGCCTTCCTTTACTTCAACGTTTAAATCGTCTTCAGTAAAGCCTGCAACTGCTAGTTCAATGAGGAAATTCTCATCATCAATCTTCACAACGTTATGTGGTGGATAGTTATCCCCATTGCGCGCAGAAGAATGAATCCTCTCTAAATCGTCAAATAAACCTTCGAATCCGAGAAAAAGTGAACGTGGTACGTGTAGTCTTGCATTAGTCATTTTTTGACCTCCTATTTAAATTAGCAAGGTTAGTAATAGAACCCTGAATATTCAGCGGTTCATTTTTATTTATATAAGATTGATATTAGTTTGAATTACCAATGTTATATTTTGTACATAATTCCCATAAACCTTTATCTTTATGTGGAATGACTTTGATCTGTCTCAATGGAGCTTTATCAGTCGCTTGTTCAGAATTGACCATTTCAACTAAACCCCAATCACTCAAAAGAGTAGATATAGTGTTACGACGTTGAATATCATTTTCAATTAAGTTAGATGGCTTACCGTCTAACAAAAACAATTCTTTAAAGTGTACGATAAAGTATCTACCCTGCTTATGCAAGATATGACAGCTTTGATATAGTTTGTTGTCTTTACGAGATGCTACGCCAATACGAGTCAATGTTTCTTTAATCTTTAAAAAATCATCAGGCTCATTAAGTGTAACTTCCAACATATCAGCCGGAGCCCACTGTTGTATTTGATTATTGTTTTCCACCTTTGCTCATCCTTTTTCTCAATTCAGTTAAGTGTTCATCAGTAAATAATGATAATACGGATTTAGCCTTTTCATTGCTATAACCATAATATTCTTTTACGACATTCAAATCAGAGATCTCTTCAGGTTTAGACCATTTAGAGAACCTTTTCTTCTTCTTAACTATATTTATAAAGAAATCAAATTGAAGGCGGTTATCAATATGATGTTGGATATTCATTTCATTGGCATACAACACCGTGTCTGGGAAATAAGATAAGCTCCTATTGACCATAAACGGCGTGTATTTAGATTCAGCAATGTCATCTACCATGATGTCTTTCTTGGTATTGTTGATGGCATTTATGTATTCGAATGGGTTCATTTAAAGTTAACTCCAGCCATGATATATCCTATTAAGTTAATGCTGCAATTAATGCTGCAATTCGTAAAACGTCAAGTGCGATATCGTATCGTGGGTCATGTAATACAACATCTGATTCTTTTACCGATGGTGGCATAAATGTGTTTCTAATGTTAGATCCATAAGACATACCTTCGATTAGCGATCTAGTGTCTCTGATGGTCCACCATGGATAAGGTTCGGCGACATCGATATCTCTACATACCTGCGTAGTGAAGATAGGGTCGAATGTATTACCTCTCGTGTAAACACGTTCAGCTGGAACGTTCATCATGCGCTGAAACATATTAGGTAGCTCTTCAATAGATACATCATCTTCAGAAGGATCGAGTACAGCTTGAGCCGATTTAGACTGCTTTGACCACCATTCGACTGTGGCTGGGCAAATTACTTTATTGTATTTAGTAATCTGTTCAGCAACATCAAATTTATACATACTGCAATTAGATACTATGTCTTCAAGAGTAAGTTCACTAAGCTTCTGGTCATCAAATGCATAAAGAGCAATTGAAAGAATAGGTGCTGTATTAGGATTTTGACCTAATGTCTCATAATCGTATATTAAACATTGACTCATTTGAACTGAACCCCTGCCATGATTTCAGTGAGGCATGCTACCACATTGAGTTCATGATCAGCTACGAATGCATTCTTGTATTGATAATCAGCGAGGATAAGAACAAGTTGAGGTATAGATTGTGGATCAATATAGTCACCCATGTTGTCGTATATACGTCTGAATAGTGCAGCAGGTTCAACATCAATGTTATCAACTACCCATTGACGCATACCTTTGAAGTTCTTACCTTTAAGAGACTTCATAAGAGTTTCAACATTTACTTCTGATATTGAAACTAAGATGCCTGAATCAATTACACCTGACGCTGAATAACGTTGTAGTTCATTAAGAACACGACGCCAATCAGGACAATACTTCATAATGATTTCAGCAATGACTGCTTTATCGTATTCAATACCTTGAGCCTTGAGAATCATTTCACACCTTTCCATGAAACTAACCATGAGTGCAGGATGATCTTTCTTAGCAATATTGAATTCGATTGGTGTACAACGAGAATGTAATGGTTCAATAATACGATTCTTGAAGTTACATGTTAGGATAAACCGGCAATTAGAAGAGAATTCTTCAATGAATCCACGAAGTGCTGGTTGTGTTGATTGTGCGTTAAGATAGTCTGCCTCATCCAAGATGACTACTTTGTAGCCACCTTGAAGAGAAACTGTTGATGCAAACTTTTTGATCTTTCCGCGTAGCGTATCGATATTGCCTTCTTCCGATCCATTGATTAGAATATAATCGAGATCGAGTTCTTTGCATAACGCTTTAGCCACAGTAGTCTTACCAAGACCGGCTGTACCGGTAAGAAGCATATTGTGTAGGTCACCTCCTTTAACAATATCTTCAAACGTTTTTTTGATTATACGAGGTAAGACTATGTCGCTAATTCGTTGTGGTCGATACTTTTCTACCCATAGAAATTCATTCATTAAAGGACCTCCCAAGAAACTACTGTATCAGCATTGAATGACCGCCATGAGTCTTTGTCTAGAGCCCAACAAACGATTTGATCATTCGTGGGTTTTTGACTTTCGACCTTAACAGTATCAATGCCATTAGCAGTGAGTACCTCGGGATTTAATGTACATGGCATTACACGTATTTCACCAGAATTAACCTTAGTGAATGTTACGGTAACACTACCTTTTTTGAGAGCTTCGATGAGCAATTGCTTTTCACTTGTAACCATTATATAAGACCTTTAGTTTGTTTTAAATTAGACTTCGACTTCTTCGACTTCGACAGGATCACCTGCTTCGTCTGTTGCAGTAGCACCTTCAGTTTCTTCAGGCGGTTGTTGTGCTTGTAAAAACGCTACAAGACGATTACGTACACCACCTACAGATTCAAGTTCAGCACCTTCAAAGGTACCGCGTTTGCTAGCTGTATCGATGATAGATACTGTAGCGGCGAGATCAGCAAGCGACAATTGAACCACCGGTGCGGCTTCAGTTTGGGCTTCTTGTGTGTTTTCTTCTTCTGACATGTTGTTCTCCTATTGAGAGTTATAGTTACTATTTTTTTCCAAGGCAATGTAATATCTTACAGCTTGGGTTGTGTTTTTCCATTCGGAAATTAATTTAGATGAGATTTTAACTTCATAGTCTCCATCTAGCAGCTTCAAATTGTTGATATTGATTACGAATTCAAATTGACCTTCTGTGTAACCAGCATCATTTGCAAGCTGTATATTATATATATTAGCTGAACTGTCCTTTGAGTCAAATACTTTAATATTTACACCTTCATCAGTAGCAGTGATTGACATTTCACTATGACCTAATGCCGATGCAGCTTTACGGATTTGCGACAAGGTATCATGGGTAAATGATACTTCGACCTCACAGCTGGGCATGGTAATGTCCTTTTGAGGTGTCGTTAAAATACTCGAATCTGAAAAGAAATACTTAACCTTTGTGTTACCACCAACGATATCTACATGATTATCACCAAAGTTTAGCTTGGGATCATTCACTAGATTCACCACCGATAGAAATTCATTAAGATCGTAGATGCCCATTTCTGTAGGGAAGTCTTCTGCAATCTCAGCCACTGCAAGAATGTTCTTGGCTTCTGAAATTGTTTTAACTTCTTGACCAGGCTTTAACACAACATTAGGATTAATGCTTGAAAAGTTCCTGAGTACAGATAGAGTATCATTTGAAATACTTACTGTCATACTGTTTCTCCTGTTTAAGATTATATATTATAACATAGTTTTGCGTAAATGTACACAGTTGATTTTATAAGAATTCTGGATAACTGTCATTATCTCTAGTACCTGTTTTGGGTTGCCCGAATGATGATTTCTGCTCTTTAATACTAGCTCGAGCAAGCTCGACCATAGTTCGAGCATCTGCTTCCACCATGGCCAGCTGAGGACATTGATCTGCTTTCACAGCAGCTGCTTCCAGTTCAGGAGAGAAGCGGTTGTTGTCTATATAGTCCAAAGCTTGATCTATATCTTTTGCATTCATTTTATCTCTAAGATACGTTGGTCGATCAGGTTCAGATAAACCTATACCGAATTGTGAATCGTGTACACTTAAAGCAATCAATGCATAGTGTAAGACCTTTAATAGATCTGCACGATTCCTGCCACCCTTCTTACCGTAGCGCTGAACATACTTAAGTACATTACCTAAGGCAAAGCCTTCTCCATGACCGCAATCAATAATGAACTCTGTGGATTGGAATTTGTTCTTCGAATAGTGCTCTGAATATGTTGATTGAATATAAGCAGTTAAATCTTCGAGTAGCTGACCTTCACTGAACTTATATTTGTTTACATCAAATTGTGTATCTTGTTTCATTATATTATCCTATGTGTTATGTTTAATTAGTAGCTATTGAGCGAGTGAGTTATATGTCGCATCGGGTCATGCTCATCAAGTGGCTCGATAATGACTCCAGCATCTACTTTAGAGTAGAGATCTAAGAATGCTTCCTTAGTATCGTCATCAAAGCGTGAGATACAAAGATCAATTGCTTTAGCTTTGTTATCAAAGATTGAGAATGTTTGTACTATGTGACATAAGCGACGAGTTGAAACAACTTCATCAATACCATCATCATAGAAAGTCTTACGAATGATATCGGCCCAATTGACAAGATGATTAACAAAGTCAATATCAGGTTTACTATTAAACTTCTCAAAGTGGCGGTTTAAGATCTTCTCTTCAATTGATTTAGAAGGAAACTTTTGATCAATAGAGATATTGAATCGTTCTAAGAATGCATCATCTATGATCGAAGCAGCTGTAAAGCGACCATCCTCTGATCCTTTACCTTTCGTATTTGCCGTAGCGATAACGTTGAATCCTGGAGCAGGCTTGACAATATCACCGGTCTTTTTAACTAAGACTGGTTTACCTTCAAGAATACCTTGAAGACACATAATCTTATTAGTAGCACGATCAATCTCATCAAGTAAGAGAATCGAACCAGACTCCATTGCTTTTAGAACTGGACCTTTAGCGAAAACTGTCTCACCATTTATAAGTCTAAAGCCACCAATCAAATCATCTTCATCAGTTTCAGGATTGATTTGAACTCGAATGACTTGGAGCTTAAGTTTAGCACAAGCCTGTTCAGCCATGAACGTCTTACCGTTACCTGACAACCCAGAGATATAGACTGGAAAGAACATTTGAGATTTAAGAATTTTAGTTATATCAGCAAATGGTCCCCATGGAACAAACGTTGGATCAACTTCAACTAATGTCTTTTCAGAGTTCGTAACCGAAGCAACCATAGACATTACAGCAGTTGGTTGAGGTACGTATGGAGTTTCTTCTGGTTTAGGCATAATTGAAGTAAGATCATATGTGCCAATCTTAACTCGTGCTTCTTTTGTGAGAAGTGGAACAAAGTCCTTTCCTGTGAAGCCAAGATCACGGGCAGTATTCTCGATAATGTTCTTACGAAAAACTGTAGTATCTGGGTAGTTATTAGCCAGAGTTTTCAGGATAGTCAGGGTAGAGATTTTCATAATGTATGTCCTGTTTCATTAATTTATAAGACTATTATACCATAGGTAACGGTAGTTGTACACCTTTATTTACATTTTATTTAGATCGTTTTGTTATTAGAAAACCATTCTATATAACCAAATTAGGCTACCTCAGCTCCAATCTTTTGCATTAACACTTTATTTGTTTTCTTAGATTTTGCAAACTTCTTAAAGTCTTTACCTATAGACTTAGTATCTAATGGATTGAATTCATCAGCTACAGTATCTAATTCACCATCTCCACCTTTGAGCATATAGTAAGTGTTGTAACCATAGACATCTTTAAATTCAACACACTTGTACTTTTTATATTCTTTAGCAGCTTGCCGTTTAGCCTCAAGTGTTTCGACATAGGTATCTGGGTTCTTATCCATTTCAATACCAACAACTCTGTAGTTAAAATCAGAACTTCTTGAAGCAATGAAGAATCCTATCGTATTCGCATTATAAGTCTTACGAATATTATCTAATAAATCGGTTGTCATAGATTTACCAGTACGAGTATCAATAATCTTACCACCAACTTGGACTTTAATAGCCGAACCGTCGCGAAATGCCGGTGTAGTCTCCATAGCATTTGTCTTATTACGAGATGTGTATATTCTATTTGCATCGCCATCAGTGATAGTAACAAAGTTTAGCTTTTGCACTTGATGTCTATTAACAAACTTCTTAACAACATCGTTCATAACCATATAAGCTTGATTAAGAGGAGTTGAACCATATTCTTCACAAGCACCTATATATTCTCTAGGATTAAATATGCCTACGCCTCGAGGCATTTTCCCGTCTTTGTGACAGTCACTAGATATATCAATTATACCAGCAGTGACAAGACGTAACGTTAGGTTATATACAGCTTCATCAAAATCCTTTTTATTCAAATCAGAATTAATCAATTCGATAAGTGACATATCATCGGAATCCATACAACCGGTTCGTGTTTGTTTCTTTTCATACGAAGTAGTAAAGGCATGCACACTAAATGGAATATTAACAGATTTACAAAAGGTTATTAAGTGTAGAGTCTGCTGAATAACATTAGCGAGAACACCATGCATAGAACCGGAGTAATCAACTAAGAGCATAAGACCATGACTCTTAGCATCAGCCATTTGAGTAACACGTGAGAATATGTCTTCATCGTACTTATAAGAATATAGCTTATCAACATTGATTGAACCAGTTTTTGCAGTTGATGCTCTCTGCCATTGATAAGCAGCTTTCTTCATTTCAAATTCTCTTACTGCAGGTTGTACCGCTTTCTTTACATCTTTCATATACAATGCGCATTTAGCACGAACATTGTACGTTACTTCTGTTTTTTTCCAATTATTCTGTCCGCGTGATCGTGTCTGCTCTCTGTATTGCTTAAGTTTAGCGTATGGTATAATCATTCGATCTCTTTCTGCCTGATTATAATCATTGAGTAATAATATTTGTCTACCATCTTCGTTTACGTCAAGTAATTCTTTTTCGTTAGATCTAAATAACTCATCAGTCTCAGAGATCTCTTCATGTTCGTCATGAATAGGAGCTGCAGGAGTAATGTTGCCACTTTCTTCCTTTTCTGATTCGTCCTCTTCTAAAGATTCGTTTGTGTCTTCACCATCTTCGTCTACAACAGGTGATTCATCATCAAGTTCTGATTCTGGTTCTGATTCGTCTTCTTCTGATTCGTCTTCTTCTGATTCGTCTTCTTCTGATTCTGGTTCTTCTGATTCAGATTCTGATTTGATTTCATCCGGCTCTTGATCATCATGGCCATTGTTGTCATCACTATCGCCATCAGTAGGTTGTTTATCTTCTTGCTGTGGCTTTTCGTTATTATCATCTTGTTGCTCTTTCGTATAAGCAAGGATTTTCTTTACTACAGTACATACATCAGAGAACGTTTTAGTGTTCAATGATTCATTAAATAATTCAAGCTCTTCATCATTAAATGGTACATCAATTAAATCAACGAGCTTAGACTTAAGGTTAATCTTATCGATCAACTTCATAGTAGCAAAGTCATGATCCTTACCGAATAACTCTGTATCGAATAAGACTTTGTAACCACGTTTGAATGAACGAATTAGTCCAGGATATGCTTCACGAATTAATCTTTCGATTCGAATATCTTCTACAACGTTAATGTACGATCGAGGACAACCTTTGATTTCTTCATTTGAATCATGTAGTCCTTCTAATGGAGTGTATAAGGCATGACCTACTTCATGACCTACTAATAGATCATATACGTCTTTACCTCGATCCTTCCATATAGGCAAACCAAGTACACGGTTTTGTACATCAAACCAAGCAGTATGATAATTGCCATGTTCAACAGTTAGATTCTCTTTAGCGAGTAATTTAGCGAGTAATGGATTTACTTGATACATTGTATGTACTCCTTGATAATATGGGTATATTATATCATAGGTAGACGTAGGAGTACAACCTTTTGTGTGTTATATTAAGACTGTTTTGTTATAAGAGTTATAACTTTTGGTTATATGCACGAGAGTGAATCAGTAAGTGATACCCCTTGGTTCATGATTTTAGGAGGCCTCTCGTGACAGTATACTATTTAACCTTTGAAAAGTTCCTTTCTTTGATGAATTCGATCTTAGATCTGAACTTATTCTCTAAAACATCACCTTTATGTGAGATAATGAACACATTTGAGCCATCTTCAAGGGTATCTAGGATCTTTGTAAGGGAATCTACCCCATCAACGTCTAAACTGGAGTCAAATGTCTCATCCAGAATCAACAGATTAGTGGCTGCAGAGTTTTTCATTTTAGCTACCTGTCGCCATGTAAACAGCAAAGATAAATCTATACGTTGTTTCTCTCCTTCAGAGAATGAAGCATAGTTGAATGCATCGCGATGACGAGATTTGATTGTCTCATTAAAGCTTTCATCTAAATGGAATGCTACAAAGAAGTCCAACACTTGTAGGTATTGATTGATCATCTTGTTCATGACTGGTAGATATTGTTTAATCACTTTAGTTTTGATACCAGTATCTTTAAGCATCTCACCAATGACTTCATTATATGTTCTTTCTTCAAGGTACTTTAGTTTACGTTCAGTAAATGAATCCTTTGACTCACGGAATTCATCACACTCAACCTTAGCTCTTTCAAGATCACCATTCTGACCAGATAACGAATTGATTTCCTTTTGAGTCTTATCGACTTCACTTTGTAAGACAGCGATCTTTTCATTGTTTGAAAGAATTTGACCTTGCTTTTCTTTTAACTCATTAAGACTATCTAACACTGAGTTAATAGAGATATTCAAATCATTCATAGCGACAGCAGCTTTTGCCTTATCAGTTTGAATCTGAATAGCATTCTGTTTTAGCTCTTCTTGTTTCTCAGTCTTCTTATCTTGGCTTATGACTTGATCACATGTAGGACAATCATCATGCTCTTCATAGAACTTTGAATTCTTTACAAGATGTGTAATATCATTCTTATACTGTATATCCTTAGACCTTAATGACAACAAACGATCGTTTAGTTTCTCATAGGTTTTACTATATCCAGTCATACGATTAGTAAGACCCTCACCAAGCTCTCTAGATTCATTAAATGTTTCATCAATAATCTTTTTATATGCACTAATGTTTTTACGCTTATCATCGATTTGACCTTCATTCAATGATTCTAGATTCTTTATATACTTATTTTGAGTAGCGATCTTACTGTTCACTAAATCAATATGATGAGATATATCTTTAATCTCTTCTTTGATCTTGCCATTACGTTCTCTTAGTAGACCATTCATCTTACTGAATATGTTAATATCCAATAGATCTTCGATTACATCTCTACGAGTGTGCGAAGGTAGTTGCATAAATGGAATAAAAGAACTTGACCCAAGTACAACAACCTGATGAAACGATTTATGATTCAGTTTCAGTATGTTCTGTTCAAGGAACTTCTGATAATCACGTGCACTCGAAGACTGATTAATAAGATTACCGTTCTGATAGATTTCAAACTTTCCAGGCTTAATTGCCCTATGAATTTTAAAATCAGATGCACCAATCTTAAACTCTACTTCAACCACACAATGTTTCTTATTAATAGAGTTGATCAACTGATCTTTCTTAATATCCCTATGTGGTTTACCAAAGAGACCAAACGATAACGCATCAAGTAAAGTAGATTTACCTGCACCATTTTGACCAACGATTAGTGTAGTCGGACTTCTATCGAATTGAATCTCAGTAAATTCATTACCAGTCGATAGAAGATTTTTCCATCTACATAATTTAAAGTGTATCATACAACCTCAATGTTTTGTGCTTCGGTATATAGTTCCCGTAGCTTCATTTTAATATTATCTTTATCTAGATCTGTTTCAACCGCATCAACATACGTATCAAGCAAGTCCTTTGTATCTTCCAAAGAGACCTTATCATCATCAACACTTGAACCAACAAACTCTTCAAAGTTCTCAGCGATCTTTAATTCATGTAACTCAATGCTCTGCAATCGATCAATGAACTTATCAAACTGATACAAGTCTGTCTTATTGACAACCAATACTTTGATAAACTTATGTCGATATTGCTCTACATCTATACTATTATAATCTATTTTCTCGTCATTGTACACTATTTTTTCAAACATTGTAATAGGATTACGTACAGGAGTTATCTCACGTGTTTCAGTATCAAGTATGTGGAAGAACTTAGGATCATCAACATCACTCCAAGTAAACTCCATTTGAGAACCAAGATAGTGTACATTACCTTTATTTGATTTCGTATGGAAGTGACCTGACATGACCATTTCAAATCTCTTAAATAAATCAGCCGTCATACCGTGTGGATTAGGCATGCCTTTATACATGTCAAATCCTAATAACTCTAAATGGGCACCAAGCATAGGAGCTTTACAGTTGGCAATAAAGTCGGTGTACTCTTTATAATTAGCGTTATTAATCCACGGTACGACAGCTACACCTAGACCGTCATAGTCCAACACAGTTGGCTTCATTATGATATTTACGTTTGTTGTAAAGTAACCAAGTAACTCTTTAAGAGAACATAGCTCATTGGTATTCTTATAGAACACATCATGGTTACCAGGAATAATATCCATAGTGATACCATTATCTCTAAGTGGCTCTAAGAATACTTTACGATTCTGATTCAAAGCTTTAAAGTTAACAAACTTCCTATGTTCATAGTAGTCACCAAGATGCAATATATTCTTAATGTTATGTTCTTTCAAGTAAGGAAAGAAGATCTCAGAATAGAATCGTTCTTGATAGTTTAAGAATATATCTGATGAGTTACGTACACCACAATGCGTATCGTTTAGAATAGCTACTTTCATTATTATACCATAAATAGTTCTAGTTTCTTTGCTGTGGCTTTCTCTTCCTTAGCAAACTGTTTAACTGCTTCATCTTTCGTTTTGATTTGATCGATGCGACCTTTAAGCTGATCAACATATGCTCTCGTATCAGATGCAGCTTGAGGATCCATACCCATATCCATAAAATCTTCAACACCCATACGTTCAATGAATCGATGCTTTATATCTTGTTGCTTCTTCTCTTTCGTGATACGTCGAATGAAAGCAAAGAAACAAATCTGAGTAAAGTATGAGAATGCATTAGGGTTACCAGTACGAGTAGCAGTTTCAATCTTATAGTTACGAATAGCTCTTAAACAGTTTTCAACAGCATCCATTACCATCTCATCTCGATATGTGTACCGAACAAAGTTCGGTCTGTGAGACAGTCCTTCGGATATCTTCATAAAGCATGTTGCAATATAATCAGTAACCTTTGGTGGTACTTGATCTTTTTCAATTGCTTCATTGACTGATTTAACGTAATCGACAACAGCATAAGAGAATTCTCTATTGTTTACGTAATGGGGTTTTTCTTTTGGTTTTAGTTTTTTAGTCATATATTATCTCCGTAAGAGTATATTATAACATAGTTTGCTGCAGATGTACACTATTAAAATAATTTAAATAAAGGTGTACATTTGTGTGAAAGTGTGTTATAATAATATAGTTAACCGGGGAGGCAGGAGTATACTAATTTTAATGTAGTGTATCGGTTGTATCTGGTATCAGATTAGGAGTATCATCTTCGTATTCATCTTCATATGGATTATCAAGGTAGGCATCAGCAGCTTTATCTAGTTGTACTGAAAACTTAATGTATGTTTCTTTTATTGAATCAGCAACAATAGCATGTGCAACTACCATCGATTTATCGATGGTGAACGTATTACTTAAAGAAAGATCAAACCATGGTACTAGGTTGAATGCATCAGTTTTAATTGGATTTACGATTACTTTAAATGGTCTGTCAATCATATAGTTTGTTTCATTAATCGATTCTACTAGACCAATAATCTCATCACCATTCATAAGTTTAAATTGACGTATATTCACATCGGCCATCACTTTTTCAACATCACTCATATTTTAATCTCATATACTTTGTATTTAAACTTCTCTTTACTATATATCTTTATTCGTTCTGCTGCATGATTCAACGTATAATTCTTTTTGTTTTTCCAATGTAAATCATCAGCTATATCAAATACCTTTGTAGCTTTACCATCCAATGACTTACGTAGTCCTCTACCAATCGATTGAAGTACTCTTACTTGAGACTTCGATGGTGAAGCAAAGATTATATTGTTTAGTCTTTTTATATTTATACCTGTAGAAAACGTACCAACTGAAGCTACGATTATTGCATCGGATTCTCCTTCAGTAATAGCTCGTATGTTCTCTCTATCATCTACTCCAGTCTCACCAGATACATAGAACAGTTTACGATTGGTTCTACCCATCTCTTCTAGTTTCTTTCTAAGCATATCATGTAATGGTTTACCATGCTTATCGACATACTGAAAGAGTATAAGAGTATTACCATCTTGATCTAATGCTAGGTTTGATATAAACTGATTACGAGGATCATGTCTTACAATGAAGTCCATCTCTTCTTGATACTTAACCTTTGAGATTTGTTTACAATATTCATCAGCATACTTTAATAGCAATACAGATACATTCAGATCTGCTAAGTCCTTTGAATCAATCAAAGCTTTAGTTGTGGTTACCTTATGTACTGGGCCAAACAAACCTTCTAATACTAATTGATGAGTCTGTGTTCCATCTAATGTACCAGTTGTACCAATTCTATATTTAGCATTACAACACTTTTCGAGTATGGATGTTAGAGATTTAGCTTTAAAGTTATGTGCTTCATCACCTATGACCATACCATAACCTTCAAACCATGGTGCACGTTCCTTATATATCGATTGCCATGTACTAATCACTACACGCTGTTTAATGCTATATTTCTCTTTACCACCATAAATCTTATGACAGTTCTCTTCAACGTCCCATTCATCATATTGACTATAATCAGCAAAGTCAGAATACATTTGTTCAACCAAAGAAGTAGTCGGAACAATCAGTAATATATTACCTTCATCATATGTGTTTAGATAATAGCGTATTGCCATGTATATAATGAGTGACTTACCAGAAGCTGTCGGAGAAAGTAATAACGATTGTCTATTACTCAAAGCATGTTCTAATGCATCTTGCTGATATTGCCTTGCTTCGATCTTAGCACCACCAGCAGTAAGGTGCAACTCGTTTATTAAAGCAGGTACATCGATATTCTGAATTGTATCAGGTCTACCATATGTAAAGTTATCTTCGACTACTACTTCATAATCTCGAGCAGCAGCAAACTCGTACATATACTTAAACAGTCCACTATACAGTTGCTTCTTACGTGTATCGAATAATCGTATCTTACCGTCCCATTGCCGGTTTTTAAAACTCGGCATAAATTTGTATCCGGG
>Ga0208545_1000171_pt1 | contig 29775 bp, 46 predicted proteins | sample DEB08_DNA_12_FD_185498 | JGI IMG/M metagenome (GOLD analysis project Ga0208545, IMG submission 185498) | Aqueous microbial communities from the Delaware River and Bay under freshwater to marine salinity gradient to study organic matter... | ecosystem: Environmental > Aquatic > Marine > Coastal ... | reverse complement strand
GGCTATTGCTGCCGCCGCAGCTACCGCTTCAGGCTTGGCTCGTGTGGCCGCTATCAAATCCACGTCGTTTAATTCTGGAGGCGGTGGCAGTTCTTCCGCCGGAGGGGGTGCCTCTATCGGAGGGGGTGGCGTCCAGTCGGTCGGTGTCGATGTTGGGTCACTCGTCCCCAATCAGCAGAACCCCACACCGGAACCCGTCCGCGCATATGTTGTAGAGAAGGAGATAAGCAACAAGCAAGCGCTTAACAGAGAGCTACAAATTCAAACAACGCTATGAGGACAGTCGAGCTTTTGATTGATGAGGAACAGGACGATTTCGGAGTCGAGGCCATCAGCCTTGTAAAGTTCCCCGCTATAGAAGAGAATTTCGTGTACTTCAACAAAGACCAGAAGCTCACCCTCGCCAAGATTGACGAAGACAAGCAGCTCCTCGTCGGTCCGGCGCTCATCCCGGAGAAGATGATCCCGCGATGGGACGAGAGCAAACAAGAAGAGTTCGAGGTGTACTTCTCCAAGGAGACGGTACAGCAGGCCGCCGAGCTTTTCATGAGGCAGAAGCGCAACGGAGAGTATACCGTAGAGCACCAGACCAAGGTCGACGGGCTGTCCATCTTCGAGAGCTGGATAGTAGCCGACAAAGACAAAGACAAGGCCGCCGTGTATGGCTTCGATGTTCCCGTCGGGACGTGGATGGTTTCCGTTCGCGTCACCAACGGCGACGTGTGGGCCGATGTCAAGGACAAAAAATACCGGGGGTTCTCCATCGAGGGGTACTTCATCGATAAGTTGGTCAAGATGGAAGATGTCACCATCGAGACTATTGCCGCCGCCGTGCGTGATGTGCTTGAGCCCGTTGCGTTCTTAGACGGTAAGCCCTTATTTGGAACCCCATTAGAGGCCCGCCTGATGGCCGAGGCGTTAGGGTGCGAAGGTCACCACGCTCACGAAATCAATGGCCGGGCGTTGTATATGCCGTGTGAGAATCACGAGCAGCTCGACCCGCTCCTGCCAAACGAATAAATCGCCGTTATATCGACCGTTAGAAACTCCATCAATGTCCGTTATCGAGAAACTTAAAGAGGCTGTCCGGTCTGTCGTTGAGGCAGAGCGCCAAGACCTCTATGCCGAAGCCCGCCTAAATGATGGGCGCGTAATTGCAACCGAAGCCGAAGCCTTCAGCGCCGGCGCCTCCGTTCGCGTATTGAGCGAGGACGGCGAGGCCGCTCCCCTGGAAGCTGGGTCGTATGAACTCAGCGATGGCGGAAGCGTCACCGTAGACGAAAGCTCGCAAGTCGTCGAGATGATGGACGACAAGGAGGAGAAGACCGAAGCCGCAGACCACGAAGAGGAGAAGGATGAGATGGCCGCCGTCAAGGCCGCCCTCGTCGACAAGTTCCAAATCTCTCCAGAGGTAGCCGCCGAGATTGTCGAGGTAGTGAAGGAAGCGATGGCCCCCACGGAGGAAGTCGAAGCCGCCGAAGAGGAGAAAGAAGAGATGAAGGAAGAGAAGCCCGTGGAGATGTCTGCGCAGCTCTCCGATATCACCGACCAGATGACGGTCGCCCTCGAAGCTATCAGCGCACGCCTCGCCAAGTTGGAGGAGGCACCCGCCGCAAGCCCCGACCGCGTCCTTCCCAAGGCCGAGTTTAGTAAAGAAATCAACCCCAACCTCACCGGCGTAGATCGCGCCTTCAACGTTATTTCCCAGTTCTCATGAATCCAGTAAAAAGTAAGAAGTACGACTTCGACATTACGGTGACCGACAACACCTACGCGGGTGAGTTGGCGCTGCCATACGTTACCGCCGCCGTCACCGGTGCGGAGACCATCACCAACAACCGTTGCCGCCTCATCGAGGGCGTCGTCAATAAGGCGGTTATTTCTAACCTCGGACTTTCCGACGTCATCCAAGCCGCCGATTGTGCCGGCACGGATGGGGAAAACACCTCCCTCACGGAGCAGATTGTCACCTTGAACGATTTGATGGTAAAGGAAACCATCTGCCGGAAGACGATGTTTCCAACGTGGATTGCCGCTCAGGGTCGTATGCGCCGCGACGGGAATATCCCTCCGGAGTTCGCTGAGTTCCTCCTTTCTTCTGTAGCCGCTAAAGCTGGACAGAACTTGGAGACGCTCATTTGGGCAGGTGTTGCAACCACGTTCCCGTTTGGTCTCTTGTCTAACGACGGAGTAATTGACGAGGCAGGTATCAACGCCGGAGCGATGCAGGACTTTGGACAGGTACAAACCGCCGCAACGTTCACCGCCGCCAATATCCTCGGCGAGATGGACAAGGTGTTCGCAGGTGTCGCCGCTACTCCCGGAATCATGCTGAAGCCCGGAGCCGGTTTCTACATCGGATACGAGGCTTACGCATTCTTCCAGCAGGCTCAAGCCGCGCAGAATACCGGAGCGGGTTACAACCAGGACCTGAGCGGCGCAAGCTACCTCGGTTATCCAGTGTATCCAACCGCAGGTATCGGAACGGCAGACGCGATTGCGTTTACATACCCTGACAACATCGTGGTCGGAACCAATGCCTACACAGGCAACGAGGCCGCCGCTTTGATTCCTGTCTATCAGTACGACGGTAGCGACAACGTGAAAGCCACGATGAACTTCGCTGTCGGTGTTAACGTAGCCGTGCCAACTGACGGCGTGGTAGGATTCGCATTCGCATAAGACATGGCCTGTACTATCACCCTCGGCCGCGCGCTGGATTGCAAGGACGCCCTCGGAGGTCTCTCACGGATTTTTTTCGTGAGTGACTTTGCGGACGGACTTGTAACCGCCGCCGGGACGGGTGATGGAACGGCAGGATCGGCAACGGTAGCAACCGCCTCCGGCGAGAGCTTCACCGTCACCGACCTCCCCGCGATGACTGTACTCCAGTACGACCTTCGCCCGGACTTGTCTTCCTTCACCGTCAACGTCCAATCTGACCCAGCTACGGGCGCGTCACTCTTTGAGCAGACGCTAAACGTAGTTCTTCAGAAGCACCAAGAACAAGACCCCGAACAGCTGCGTCTCATCAGCCGCAACCGCTCGCAGATCTTCGTTCTCGACAATAACGACAACGTCTTCCTCTTTGGAGCCACCTACGGGATGGACCTAAACGGGGGAACGCTGACCTCTGGCGCCGCTCGTAATGAGATGTCAGGAAGCACCATGACCTTCGCCGGTCGTGAGCCCGCTCCCTACTACCTCCTCGAAGCTACAGCCGGAATCGGTACCGCAGTCTATCCATTCGATGGGCTGACGACACCTTCGAACGTTACTATTACCACGGGTTAAATCTCCGTTGCTTTGTGTGTTTTAGGAAGGGGTCGCCATTGGCGGCCCTTTCTTATATCCACCAATGAGATGATTGTGGTCTTCAAGAATAATTCGGCGAGCGTTTCCAATACGGTCTATATCACGCCCAAGGAAAAGCGCGGAGCGGCTAACGTTGCCGAGTATGGCGCCACTATTCAGGCGCTCGGTATGGAGCTGACCAGCCTAACAACGAATAAGGTGGTGATGGTCAACGCCTCGACGCTGACAGTAACCGACCGCTTCACGACATTTTCCTTCTCCGCCGATACCGTCGCCGCTGACACCTCCGCCGACCTTAGCGGACCCCAATGGCCAGAGGGGTTTATCCAGTACCGTATCGTCGAGCGGGCGTCGTCCTCTGACGTTCGAGCCATCACCTCGGCCGACGTCATCCTCGAAAAGGGTTTAGGCTATCTTTCGAAAGGCGCACAGACGGGAATACTACTCACCGAATCCGGGAACTTCCTCGCGCAGGAATCCGGGGGCTTGATACTAACAGAAGATGCCACGACAACGACGGAAGCGTACCAAGAGACAACCTATACCAGCCAACCCGACGCCGCCGAAACCTTCACATACTATGAGTAAGCACGAGTTCAACGTCTTCGGGTTACCTACTCACGAGCTGCCTCTCTTTACTGAGAAGACCGGCCGCGATTGGGTCGACTATGGCTTCGACAATCGATACGGCGACTATCTCCGCGACCTGTACCTCGGTTCGAGTATCCAAGCCGCCGTCGTCAACGGTGTCTCGGAGATGATTTACGGCGATGGCCTCGACGCCACAGACAGGGAAGAGAAGCCCGACCAGTGGCTCAAGACGCAGAAGCTGTTGGAGAACTCCGACGAGAATATTATGCGCCAATTGTGCTTCGACCTGAAGCTGTACGGGCAGTGCTACGTACAAATTATTTGGAACCGCGTAAGGACGGAGGTGGCTGAGTTGCGGTTCTTGCCTGCCCATACGGTACGGACGGGCGTAGCCGATGCCCAAGGGCGCGTCGACTGCTACTATGTGAGTCCTGACTGGAGCCGCATGAGAGAGCCCCGCTTTGCTCCTGTCAAGTACCCCGCGCTGGATTTAGAAGACCGCTCCGACGCGGCCGTAGTGTATCAAATTAAAGCCTACCAGCCGGGAATCTTTTATTACGGCCTGCCCGATTACGTTGGCGCTACGAATTACGTAGAGCTCGACAGAGAAATCAGCTCGTTCCACCTCAACAATATCCGCAACGGCCTCTTCCCTTCTATGTTGTTGTCGTTTAATAACGGCGTACCTACGGACGAGGAGAGAAGAACCATCGAGCGCCACGTCAACGATAAATTCAGCGGATCGGGTAACGCCGGGCGCTTGCTTATCTCGTTCAATGACGGCTCCGACTCGGCTCCTCAGCTGACTCCCGTCAACCCCAACGACAACGACGGCATGTATGAGTTCCTGGCTAAGGAATGCACGACGAAAATATTGGCCGGCCACCGTATCACCTCGCCCCTGCTCTTTGGTATCCGTGGCGATGGCTCCGGATTTGGCAATAACGCCGAGGAACTGCGCGACGCTTTCTCTCTCTTTCAGAATACCGTGGTAAAGCCGTACCAACGGACCCTCTTGGACGGGCTTCAGGTGGTGTTTAATATCAACGGCATCGACCTCGACTTCTACTTCAAGACTTTGAAGCCTGCCGACTTTATCGATGTGGAGGCGGTTAAGGTTCAGACGGTAGACGACCAGGAGAAGGAAGGTGTCGAAGGCGTCGAAGTTGTGCCGGGCGTGGAAGGTATCGACCCGGCCGTCGTGGACTCCGAAATCGCCGAGAGCGCAGCAGAGGCACAGGCGTCATATAACGGAGCGCAGATATCCGCCGCCCTCGACATCCTTGTTAAGGTCAAGGAGGGCATCCTAACGCCTCGACAGGCAGTTCTCTTCCTGGTTCAGTTCTTACAATTTGAAGAGGCCGACGCCCGCGCTCTGTTCGAGGGGCAGGTCTCGTTGTTCTCTTTGGCAAGTGAAGAGGTACAGGATACCGTTGCCGACCTGCTCATCGCTATGGGAGAGGACGAGGACAAAGAATACGAACTCATCGACGAGCGGGAGGTTAACTACGAAAGGGAACAGGAGTTCGATGCGCTGTGGACGTTTGCGCGGGTGCCGTCTTCCAACCCTGCCGGCAAGAGCGAACAAGACACCGACCTCATTAAGGTCCGATACTCTTACGCAGGCTCACAGCCCGACAACAAATCCCGACAATTTTGTCGCAAGATGATGACCGCAGGGAAGGTCTACCGGAAGGAGGATATCGTCGGGGCTTCGCAACGCGCCGTCAATCCGGGATGGGGGCCAGAGGGTGCCAATACCTACGACCTTTTCTTCTACAAAGGGGGTGGGTCGTGTCGCCACTTTTGGAGCCGCCGGACGTACCTCAAGAAGAACAACAAGAAGGTATCGGTTAACCAAGCTCAGAAGATTATCCGCGCCGCTGGACCCGATGCGGAGAGGCTACAACCGAACGACCCGAAGGTCGCCCAGCGCCCCCGCGATATGGTAAACCGTGGCTTCCTCGAACCTCGTGACTTTACGACCCCCCGATAATGGCGAACCTCATCCTCTTCATTTCTCCGGCCAAGCTCAAGAAGGAGACGGCGCTTGGTGGATCCGTCGATGACGAAATCCTACAGCCGTACATCCGGCTCGCTCAGGAGATGCACCTTCTCCCTACCCTCGGACAGAGCCTATACGACGACCTCGTCGCCAAGGTTACCGCTGGGACTATCACCGGCAACGATGAGACCTTAATGGACTCCTATATCGCTCCGGCGCTGGTTCAGTTGGCTTTTTCTGAGGCCCTGCCTTTTATCCGTGTGCGCATCGTCAACAACGGCGTGACGGTTATGGACTCCGAGCAATCGACGGCGGCCACCTACGGCGATATGAAGCCGCTGATGAACCGCTCGAAAGACCTGGGGCTCTTCCATATCGAGAGGCTCATCGACTACCTCGACAACAACGGCAGCCTGTTCCCTTCTTTAGATGCTGAGGGGCCGGGGCAGTTGTGCCGAACGGTAAGGAATTACACGCAGGGGTTGAACGTATACCCCAACTTTAGAGACGACAAACTCATCGAGCGCATTTTGCGCGATTACGGCATTCGGTATTAATGACACCCGAAGAGAAACTCGCCGAGTATATCCAGAAACGAGATGGCAAACAGCAAAATTTCCGAGCTTTCAGAATTGACTACCGTCGCCAACGACGACGTGTTGGTGATTGTGGACGACTCCGCAACCGAGACGAAGAAGATCAGCTTCGCTAACCTGTCCGCAGGTATCAGCGTAGGCAACGCGACACAGCTTCAATTTACGGCCCTAAATAACACCGGGTCTACGATTACGAAAGGGTCGGCGGTCTATGTCTCTGGGCATACTACCGAGACACAGGTGGCCCCAGCCGACAACAGCGCCTCGGCCTCCATGCCTGCCTTCGGTATCGTTTCCGATGATATCCTAAACGGAGCAACGGGCACGGTGATTATCTCCGGTGAGGTATCCGGTATCAACACCGCGAGCTTTAGTATCGGCGACGAGTTGTATGTAGGTACGGCGGGAGCTTTGACAGCTACCAAGCCCACGGGGACGGCACTTATCCAAAAGATTGCCAAGGTCACCAAGGCCGCCGCCAGTGGGGAGTTGCTTGTCATCGGAGCGGGAAGGACCAACGACCTGCCCAACTTGCCCGACGGCAATATCTGGATTGGCGACTCTTCAGGCGTACCTCAAGACAAGACGCTCACAGCAGGAACGAACGTAACGATTACTGAGGATGCCACGACGGTAACCATTGCGGCCACGGGAGCGGGTGGAGCTGCCGACCTCGACGACTTGACGGACGTAACCATCACCGGCACCCCCGGAGCTGGTGAGGTGCTCATCAATAACGCCACGACGGGACAGTTTGTAAACTCCACCTTGACGGCGGGAACGAATGTGACCATCACCGAGGCCGACGGAAGCATCACTATCGCCTCTACGGGTGGAGGAGCTGCCGACCTGGACGACTTAACCGACGTCACTATCACGGGCACACCGGGCAACGGTGAGATGCTCATCTCCCAAACCGACGGGACCTTCGTAAACACCACCCTCACGGCTGGCCCTTCGGGATTTGTGCGCATCACCAACGCAAGCGGGCAAGTGACTATCGGAGCCGGTGACGGTGCCGAGGTCGAGTACTTGGTTCGTTCGACGGCGGTATCTACAGCGGGAGATGCAGAAGGTAACATCGTCAAGTTCGGCACGACGACGGGAATGACTGCCGGCGATGTTTACGTCTGGAATGGTACGAACTGGGTGCAGGTAGACGGCGACGCGGACACCACTACTAAGGGACTGATGGGCGTGGCCCTTGGTGCCAGCTCTGCCGATGACGGGCTTTTGACTCACGGCGTAGCGTACCTCTCACACGATCCCGGCGCGGCAGGAGACATCTTGTACGTGGACACGGTTACGGCGGGATATTTGACGGCTACCCAACCGAGCGCCACGGGCGACTTCGTAAGGGTGGCGGGGTACTGCCTCGCAGATAACAAGGTCTTCTTCTCACCCTCTCAAGACTACATCGAAATCGGAGCCTAATGCCTGACATAGCGAAAATCAACGCGGTTGCTATCGCAGACATCGAGAAGGTAGACGGCATCCTCGCGGCTAATATTGCGAAGGTTAACGGGCTGACGTTTCCCGCGGCAGGCGTAGCTCCACCCTTAGACACATACACCGGCGCGGCGGCTGCATATTCTACAAGACTTTTGCGGACCGCGTATTCTGGAAATATTATGCGAGTTCGCAGGAATTCAGACCAAAACGAAATTGATGTCGGCTTCGATTCGAACGGTGAGTTCGGCCTCACGTCGCCAGTTAGTAATGCATCGACCGGCAGCTTTACCGACTTTGCCGATTTTATAGGTCATACGGGAACCCCTGCGGATGGGTTCGTTCGTCAGTGGTACGACCAGTCTGGCAACGCTGCGGACGTTGGTCAAACCACAGACTCCCAACAGCCTCAAATCTATGATAGTGTAACCGGTATTATAACTTCCAACGGGAAACCTGCCGTTGATGCGGACGCCGTCGATTATAGTGGCTTTCCCATTAGCCTCGGACTATCACAACCGTTCACAACTTTTGCTGTCGGAATAGTTACAGACGCATTGGGTTCAGCTCGCCTCTATGGCTTTGCTCCTCAAATGGCTCCCGGCTATAACAGTAACATTTACGCGGGCGCTGGATTATTTACAACTGAAGACCTAAGAGGCGACGAGTTTATGATGTGGGCTGTTTATAATAGTACAACGAGCAAAGTTAAGGCTATCAGCTCTGCAAGTAGTGACGAGGCATCAGGAAACGCGGGGACATCGACGGCCTTTACATATTTACTACGTCGTTACGATTGGGACCAAGGAAACAACCTTCGAGCCAACGAAATAATTTTCTGGGACTCTGAGCAATCGACCTCAAACCTAAGCGGAATCGAGGCCAATCTTGATACATATTACGCCATCACATGAGCACCGTATACCTACCCGTAGAGCCTATCGAGGGCATGGACTCGGCCCAACGTGCTGACGCCTTAGACGCTGAGGTGTGGTGTCTCTTGCGTCCGGCTGCGCTTCAGCTTCCGCAAGACACAAAATACCTTTACCGCCGCATCGTTCACCCGGAGACGGGACAGACTGCAATCGTAGGCAACACGACGGACGACATCTACATCAGTCCAGAGGTAGACCTCACCGAACTCCTGCTACTCCTTCCAGAGGTACCGCAGGAAGAGAAGGACGGGCTCGTCATGTTCATCGACGCCAACCGTGGCGGCTCGGTCCCGTTCGGGCAGCTCATCCCGTCCACCTCGACACAACTCACAGAGGAGGAAGCCCGCGCCCTCGGATGGCTTCCTGACATCGAACCGTAAGACCTTTCCCATATTCACGGGTATGGATACGCTTACAACGTTCGAAGTTCTAAGCCTAGCGGGGGCCATTATCGGAGTTTATTCGAAACTCACACAGGAGATAGGCAAGCTCAAGGGGCGCGTGGTAGCTTTGGAGAAGACAGAGACCGAGGTAAAGGCGATGCTTACGGAGCTGCTTTCCTCGGTGCAAGAAATCAAACTACTGTTAGCCGAGAAGGGCATCCGATGAAGTACTTCACATACGAGGAGTTCGATAGCCCCGACGTGCCGGGATCGGGTCACCAGATGCGGGACGAGTTTCTCGAAATGCTGGACCAGGCCCGCGAATTAGCAGGGGTTCCCTTTCGCATTAACTCCGGGATGAGGTCGTACGAGTGGAATCGCAGGGTAGGAGGCTCAGAAAATTCGAGCCACCTCACAGGATGGGCGGCGGACATTTCGGCCACGTCATCCAATCGCAGGTGGGTCGTTATCCATGCGCTGCTTCAGGTGGGATTTACTCGGATAGGCGTGGCGGATACCTTCGTCCATGTCGATTGTGACCCGACTAAGGTCGAAAATGTCATGTGGTTATATTAAAGGGTAGATGCTCGACACACTCGACACCCTGACAGCAGTCATCGACACCGTCACTACGGTCGTCATCGTTGACCCCATAATCCTCGACCCAATGGAACCTTGGTACGTAACGCATTACGTTGAACTCATCTTCATCGTCCTCGCGGCAACTAAAGCCGTTTTAAATCTCGTGCCCAGCGAGAAGCCGCTGGTTATCTTCGGATACCTGGACACGCTCATCGGGTTGATTTTTAAGGATCGCAGGAAGTGAAGTGGCGCCAACTCCTGAAGGGGTTGGATATCACCGAAGCATTCAAGACTAAAGGCGACCTAAAGCGGTGGAGCGCAAAGCGTACCATCGGGGGGGTCCTCGCTTTCACCGCCTCGGAAGTCATCCTCATCCACGGTATATCGTGGCCTGCCGTTGCGCTGGCTGCCGTCGCTGTCGTACCCGTTACGGCGTCAATGTTTGAGCGATGATAACCAAGCACACCCGCAACCATTACACCGTTACCACGCCAGAGATAGAGTCGGCGGAGAAGCAGTACGTCCTTATCCTCTCCGACGTCCATTACGACTCTACGAAGTGCGACCGGCAGATGTTGACCCGCCACCTCGATAAAGCCAAGGAGCGCGGCGCTAAGGTGTTCCTGAATGGCGATTTCTTGGATTTGATGGGCGGCAAGTACGACCCACGCAATACCCTGCCGGGAGGACTGCGCCCAGAGTACCGGGGGCAGGATTACTTCGACCTCGTAACGGAGGACGCTATCAAGTTCTTAGAGCCCTACAAAGACCTCTTGACGGTCTACGCCCAAGGCAACCACGAGACCAACGTAAAGAAGCGCCAACACACCGACCTCTCGCGGCGCGTAGTCGAAGGCCTCCAGGCGTTGGGAAGCCCCATCCAGCTCGGAGGATACTCCGGGTATATCCGTTGGCAGTACCTGTATCATACCGAGTGCAAGTCCTACATGATGCACTACCACCACGGCTATGGGGGTAACGCACCACGGAGCAAGGGCGTACTTCATGCCGATATCGACGCGGCTAAATTCCCGGACGCCGATATCATCGTCCGTGGTCACGACCACAACAAGTGGCACCTTCCAATTACTACCGAGCGCGTCACGCGCAAGATGGAGGTAAGCCGAAGCACCGTCCACCATATCCGTTGTGGCAGCTACAAGCAACTGGGCGACGGTTATTCGGGATGGGAGGTAGAGAAAGGATTCTCACAGCCACGCCTCGGCGGGTGGTGGTGGTACTGCGAGAAGATTGGCAAGCGCTGGGAGACCGGCGTCGAGGAAGCCCACTAAAAAAAGAGCCCCCGAACTTTTCCGGAGGCTCCTAAACTTTAACCAAAAACTGCGCTCTTGCCAGCGCCGGTTCAATATACTACAGATTCTTCAGGCGTTGGTGTTCTCTTTGTGATATCGAAACTCCCAACGCACCTCCTGCCGAGATAGGCGGCAGTTGTCGGCGATGGCATCAAGGACCTGGTCGTTGCCCGTGCGAATCTGTCGCAGGAGCTGCTCTCTATTTGTTCCCAGCTTTTCGGCGCATCGGTGTACGCTCCCGTACTGGCTTACAATCATGTCGAAGAATTCCATCAGAAGGGGTTTAAAGTTCCACAGTAGCGATTGCCGTAAATGGGCGACCGCGTAGTTATGGTGTGGGTGGCTTCTCGCGGGTCGTAGTCGCGCGGGTAGATGACAAAGCCGACGCCCTCGACCTTGCCCTTGAGTAGGTCGGGAGCTTCGCCATATCCTGTCGGCGCGTTGCGGTTGATTTGTTGCAATCCCTTGCAGCGCATAAGCCAACCCCACTCAAGCTTTGCCTCGCTCCACGTCTTGCATCGGTACGGGTGGACGCTAATCATAGCCGCACAATTTTGCTGTGGATGAAGTCGAGGGTGGTCCGCATAGCGCGAAGCTCTGAGAGCTTGGAGTCGTCGGAGAGGTAGCCACTATGGATATGATCCTCGGAGAGCTCTGCCGTCCGTGCGGTGATGTGGTTGTCTATCTTACCTACCTCGTCATAGATGAGGCGAGACATATCGCGGACGGCCTCAGCGCGTCCGAGCTTGTGGTCGGTGTTCATTTTGCGTGGTCTTCAATAATGGATTTCGCGTCCTCAAGGATTTTCTCAATGCGGACGGTGTACTCTTGGAGGTTCTTGAGCTTACGCACAAGGGTCATATCTCTTCGGTTGATGCAGTCGGGGGTCGCCAACTGGATGACCTCATCGAATAGGGGGCTTACTGTGTGTTCCATGCCGCAAATATATGCGCATCTTTTGCATATATCCAAATCTCTTCCTTATATTTGCACAGATAAAACATAATACTATGACAAAATACAAACGTTGGGTAACTGCTGTCAACCGCGCAATCGTTGCGGAAATGGCCATGCAGAAGAAGACCCAGAAGGACCTCGCCGAGGCGCTGTCCATCCACCCCGTAACCATCAACCGCAAGCTGAAAGACCCCGGTCTCTTCTTTGTTGGTGAGCTTGGGCTGCTCTGTGACGCCTTGAACATTGACCTGAAAAACCCACCGAACTATGGTACAGGCGCAAATTGAATCTATCCAAGGCAAGGGCGACTGGAAGGGCAAACACGGGACGATGTACACCTTCGAGGTCGCCTTTAACGACGGCACAGTAGGAGAGGCCAACGCCAAGAGCCAAGAACCCCCGTACAAGGTGGGCGACGAGGCATACTATGAGATTAAGACCGACGACCAGTTTGGCAAGAAGCTTAAGATTTCAAAGAACCCACCGCCCCCCGGAGGCTTCCAGCAGTTCCAACCCGCCAAACAAGATCCCGACAAGGACAAAAAAATGATTCGGGGAATGTGCTTCAAGGTGGCGGGGATGGCGTGGGCCAACCAGTACAAACACAAATCTTTTGAGCTGCCTCACGAGGTGATGGTGAAGGACGTGATTAGCCTCGCCAAGAAATACGAGAAAGCATACAACGAATGGATGGAAGAATAACCCGCTGGATGTCGAAGACTGTCCTACCCTATCAGGAGCGCGTGGCGCGGATTATGTTTCTCCGGGAGCATCGGCGCAACCTCTTGCGCGATTATTGCAACGATGAGGTGACCAAGAAAGAGAAGCACAAACTGCGGCTTGAGATAGCCAGAGTCCAAAAGGCTTTGAAAGAACTCGATCCCGATGGTATGTTCCCGCCATGAAATATTGGTTCGAAGTTGAGGACGCGCAGCGGTGGGGATTGCCTGCCGCTGCCGTACTCGCACACCTCAAGTATTGGATAGCTCGAAACACCGAGGCAGGGGAAGACCCTTGCATGACGCAAAGCATAGCGCGTATGCAGGGGCACCTTCCTTTTTTGACCTTCGACCAGATACGGCGAGCCCTCTCGAAATTGGAAAAAGCAGATGCCATTTACCGCAAGTCAAACGGCTTTGATAGGAGGCACACTTACTGTCTGGCAGAATTGCCACAAGCAAGTGGCGAAATTGCCACATCGAAGAGGCAGGATTGCCACATCGAAGAGGCAGAATTGCCGCGTGTACATATAGAAACAAATACCTCTAAGAGAACAAGAGAAAACGCGCGTGAGGAATTGGAGTATCAGAGACCCACCGAGGAGGAGGTCGTCGAATACTTCCGCGATATTGGCGGCTCAGATGTCGCCGACCAGCTCGGCCAAGAGTTCCACACCCACTACGAGTCCACGGGCTGGATTGTCAGCGGGACGCCGATGGCGAAGTGGAAACCCAAGGCGCGGAGCTGGCTGTCACGAATGAGAAACAAGCAAAGCAATGAAAGAAGAAAAGGATTTAACCCCACAGGCTTCACTCCGGATGGCCTCAAGGACTTTATCGCTAACGGATAGTACTCAGCTACTCCTAAAGGGAGATAGTCGAAATTTGACCCCTCAAAATGCGTGGGAGGAGGGAACCAATATCCGCACGGCGTTGCGCCTCAATCCCCAAATGGTTCGGGCGTGGTTCCTTGCGGAGCTCGGAAGGCTCATAAAGTTCGTCGATGCCACCAAGACCATCCAGGACGACGACGAGATGAAGGAGACGGCGCGGGCGCTGATGGAGGAGTTTCCCGCATTCAAGCTGGAGGAGTTCGCGCTGGTCTTTGAAGGCATCAAGAGGAACAAGTTCGGCCCCATGTACGGGCGCCTAAAGCTCGGCGAGCTGATGGAGTGTTGCCGCAAGTGGGAAGAGACCCGCGCGGAGAGGATTCTGGAACGCAAGCACCGACCCGAACACGACCCCTATCAGAGGCACGCAGGCACACGAGAGGAAAGGAAGGCTATATTGCTAACCGTCGAGGACCTTATCGACCTCGGCCAAATCAAGCCCCCGGAATGATCCACGGAATTCTCGTCGCCATCGCCGTCCTCACCTTTGCACAGGTCGGGGTGGAATACTATCAGGAGAACCAGGTGCGACTCTTCAACCTCGTCGTATTGTTGTTGTCATGCCTCGCCCTGTTCGTATGACCCGCAAGAAGCTCATCGCCCGCCTCGACAAGGTATTCTCTCAGTGGGTGCGGAGCAAGGACGCCGACCATCGGGGATTCGTGCAGTGCTTTACCTGCGGGCAGTTCAAACACTGGAAGACGGTAGACGCCGGACACTTTCAAAGCAGGGCCAAGTTCTCGACCCGGTGGGATGAGATGAACGTCAAGCCCCAGTGCAAATCCTGCAACGGATTTCGAAGCGGCGAACAATTTAAATTCGCCCGCCACCTCGACAGGGTATACGGGGAAGGGACAGCGATGGAGGTGGAGCAGCTATCCAACACAACGAAGAAGTGGAGCTCGGAGGAGCTGGAAGCGCTTATCGACGTGTACAACCGCAGACTACGCAAGCTGTGACGCTGGACGGATACCTCTCCCGCAATTACGACGACCTCTTGCAGGCCGCGTATAGGATTGCAGGGAAGGACGGGCCGGACCTCTTGCATGAGGTTATCCTTCAGCTCTACCAAACCAAACAGGACACAATCGACGGCCTCTTGGAAAGGGACCAAATGAAGTACTGGGTGCTTCGTGTCATGGTCAACAACTACAACTCCAAAACCTCCCGATATCACTACAAGTGGAGGAAGGATATCGAGCGCCGCCGCAAGTTCTCTCGGCACATTGTCGATTGGTGGGACGGGGACGGCGTAGCTGCCCACCGTGACGAACTCTTGACCCATATCGAGGAGCGCCTGGCCGACCTCCCTTGGTTCGACGCGGAGGTGTTTGCGATATATTTCGAAGAGGGGCACACCCTCGATTCATTTGCCGAGGCGACGGGCATCAGCCGCCATAAACTCTACACCACGATAAGACGTGTCAGAAAAGAAATCCAAGGGGCTCGGCGACAAGATTGCAAAGCTGACGAAGGCGACGGGAATCGATAAACTCGTTCACGCTGTAGCAGAGGACTGCGGATGCGATGAGCGCCGCGCCAAACTAAACGCGCTCTTTCCGGGCCGTAATGTGGAGATGGACCCCACCGACGTCACCGCCTTCGAGGAGCTCCTGCCAGCTATCAAAAGCGGCAGACTCAACCGCGCCGAGTCGCGGACTATGTACGATATTTTTAATCGGACCTTTAACGCTAAGGAGAGGCCGTGCAGTTGCACAGGCAAGAACAAGCGGATGGTCGACCAACTACAACGAGCTTATGAGTACAGTTGCACAACTTAAAGACCTGTTCAGCGCAGCATACCATGAAGCCGCACAGCATTTAAACGTTGAGAAGGCAAACGTTGTCGAGTGCGAATTTTCAGATATTCGGGACATATTCGCGGCGCACCACTACAAAGGCGCCCGCATTGGTGGAGGTATTACCCAGTGCCTTGCTATGGTCTACGAGAACCGCGTCGCCGGCGGGATGGTCTTAGGTCCTCCACGACACTCCGAGAAGTATCCGCAGGCTATAGACATCCGACGTATGGCTTGTCTTGATGATATGCCTTGCAACTCTGAAAGCTGGTTTCTTGCCAAGGGCATTAAATGGATTAAGCGCAACACGCAAGCACGCGGGGTCTTGTCATACTCAGACCTCACAGAAGGCCACGTCGGAACGATATACAAGGCGGCGAATTTCGACATGATGGGTACCACCTCACCGACCAAGTGGGTCGAATGGAACGGCGAAAAGTATCACCCGCGCAGCTTGTCAATCGACCGCGCATATAGTTACGCACTACGCGAAGCAGTAGAGACAGGCGAGGCAGTCATTCACACCGGACAACCAAAACGAGTGTGGTTTTATCCGTTGTACAATCGTAAAAAAAGATGAAGGTAGAATTGAAGACGTGGGCCAGCTACCCCGACGCGGTAAGCAATAACGCAAAGCGGGGCATCGAGCTCAACGAGAAGGTGGGCAACAAGTGCGCCACCCAAGTCGGCAAGGTTCGCGCCCAACAGCTCGCCAAAGGGGAGGGGGTATCCTTCGACACCGTACAGCGGATGTATTCATATCTAAGCCGCGCGGAGGAGTATTATGACGAATCAGATACCAAGGCTTGCGGAACAATTTCGTATCTTCTATGGGGAGGAAAGGCCGGCAAAAGGTGGGCCGAGAAGATTATGAGGGAAGAAGGTAAACTTTAATTTGCATATTTGCTAAGGGTGGTTGTATATTAGCGGCATGGAAAACGGCATTTATACACTGCAAGAATTGAGCGACGGCTTGGGCTGGGCGCAGTGGGCAATTAAGGACGCGATCCGGTTGGCATTTCCTAAGCCTACATTTTGCCGCTCTTCTTGCCCTTATAAGGTTACCCGACTGAAAGACGGAATGTTTCAAGTGACATATGTTGGAGAATGACCCATGGCTCACTCTTCTCAGGTATCGGAGGCTTTGACCTCGCGGCCCAATGGATGGGATGGGAGAACGTCTTCCACGTCGAGCGCGACCCGTTCTGTAGGCAAGTCCTCGCCCATCACTTCCCCGAATCCCAATCCTTCGACGATGTCAAAGCCTTTGACGCAACTCCGTTTCGAGGACGTATACGAGTCCTTTCGGGTGGCTTCCCCTGCCAGCCTTTTTCGGCAGCAGGAAAGCGGGCCGGGACATCCGACGATAGATATCTCTGGCCGGAGATGTTTAGAATCATTCGAGAAGCTCGCCCCACCTACGTCGTGGCGGAGAACGTTCGCGGCCTCATTAGTTGGAATGACGGGCTGGTTCTCGACACGGTGTGTTCTGACTTGGAAGGTGAAGGCTACGAAGTCTTTCCGGTCGTACTTCCTGCTGCAGGCGTCAACGCGCCGCACCGCCGGGAAAGAGTTTGGATCGTGGCTACCAACGCCGGTGGCATGGGACGGGAACGGAGGAGGAGCGAGGAAACCCAAAGACGGCAAAGCGAACGCGCTGGGCTACAGTTTGACGTTAAAGGACAGAGCAGCGGCGCAGATGCTTCCAACGCCATTAGCCAACGACCACAAAGGAGGTGTAAAACGCAAAGACCCAAAGCGACAAAGAGACACACTAGCCCACGCAATGCACGACCCGAAGGCTGGCAAGACTTCCCAACTGTCGCCCCAATTTGTGGAGGAGATGATGGGCTTCCCAAAAGGTTGGACGGCATCACCTTTCCAAAGTGGCGAAGAGAGTCAATAAAGGCATACGGAAACGCCATCGTGCCACAGGTAGCGTATCAGATATTTAAAGCCCTCCATGAGTAAGCAGGTGATATATCAGAACATTGTCGAGAGGGACGGGAGGAAGTACCTGGAGACAGGATACGAGGAGCGCAGGCCGGACGGACAAATCATCCGAACAGCTAAATTTGAGACCTACCACGACCCCAATAAGCAACCGAAACTGTTTTGAAGATTCTCACCGCAGCACAGTTGGACGGATACCAACGCAGGAAAGACAAGACGGTCTCGCTTCGGTTTATCACCCAAGAGAAGACCAGCGGAGAGATAGCCGATATCGACAGCATGGTAGACGCCTTTGGCATCGTGTACTTCCGAGGACAGGAGAAGATCAACCAAGATGAAATCGACGAGCTGGACGCGGTGGAGCTCGACCTGTACGATGAACCCAAGAGCCAAAGCCAACGCCTCCGGAACGTACTCTTCAAAGTTTGGAAGATAGAAGAACAAGGGACATTCAAAGAGTTCTATCGCCACGAGACAGAGCGCATCATCCAGCACTACAAGAATAAACTCGACCTATGAACGACTACGCTTACCGCGCCACCTTCTACGGTTACCTCGGTATCTTCGCGCTCCTGCTATATTTGGCACTGTATGGCTGAAATCTACAAGGCTGTCTTTACCTGTCCCGAATACGACGAGAGAGAGGTGTGGTACGTCTCCAGCAGGCAAGCCGCACAGATGATGCTCTCCCGACACATAAGAACACCGGCAAGTAGTAGCATAGCCTCCAAGTACAAAGAGGTCGTGTATGACATGACAATCACGCCCGTCTTCGCAGGTAAGGACGACGCAGGATATGACCCCCGACATTAGACAAAGATGGACGCACAAAAAAAAGCGATGATCCAAGCCCTGGAGAAGTCTCTGGGAATTGTTACCTCAGCGTGTAAGGTGGTAGGCATCGCCCGACAGACGCATTACAACTGGATGGAGGACGAGGAGTACAAGGCCGCTGTCGAGGAGCTGGGCGACGTGGCCCTTGATTTCGCCGAGAGCAAACTTCACAAGCTGATAGACTCCGGCAACCCTGCCGCCACCATCTTCTACCTGAAGACCAAGGGCAAGGAGCGCGGGTACGTCGAGCGTCAAGAGATAGCCGTGGCAGAGAAGAAGCCGCTCTCGTGGTTTACCGAAGCAACATCGGACGTGTCGTGAGCAAGGCGGACAAGCTATATCGCCGCCACTCTAAAGAGGTCCTGGAAGGATTGCTTCGGGAGCGCGGTATCGCCTACACGGTTGCGAGTCCCGGCTGCTACAAGATTAACGGGTACGTCTATCACCATTATTCTAAGGGATACACCAAGGGAGGGTGGACGTATTACGACAGTCACACGGCGTTCCTCGATAGCCTGTGAAACAGCCCGCCACCTACTACCACGTCAAAGGGTGCGACACCCGAATACAAATCCACCAAGGCGGGACGCGATCGGGGAAGACGTACAGTATCCTTCAGAGTATCGTAGAGCTCTGTTACGAGAACGAGAACGCCGGGGCGGTTATCACCATAGCCCGCAAGACATTCCCCGCACTGAGGGCGACGGCCATGAGGGACTTCTTCGAAATCCTCGAAAGGGAAGACATCTACAACCCCGACTTCCACAACAAGAGCGAAGCCAACTACATCCTTTTCGGCAACCTCGTGGAGTTCATCAGCGTAGACCAGCCGCAGAAGGTCCGAGGTAGGAAGCGACAGGTGCTCTTCATCAACGAGGCGAATGAGCTCAGTCTCGAAGACTGGAGGCAGCTCCTACTCCGGACCACAAAGAAGGTACTGATAGACTTCAACCCCTCCGATGAGTATCATTGGATTTACGAGGACGTCATACCCCGCGACGATGCCTCCTTCTTCCGCACCACATACAAGGACAACCCCTACCTCGACAAGGCCACGGTTCAGGAGATTGAACGCCTAAAGGAAGCCGACCCGAATTACTGGCGCATCTACGGACTCGGAGAGAGAGGCGTCAACCAGGCGGCCGTCTTTACTTGGGAGATTGGAGAGATAGCCGGGAAGCGCATAGGGACGGGCCTCGACTTTGGATTCACCAACGACCCGACAGCCGTAATCGATGTCTACCTCGATGGGCATACGCTCATACTTCACGAGCGCCTGTACTCGACAGGACTCACGAACCCGGACATCGGGGAGGAACTCGACAAACTGGATGTCGAGACCATCATCGCAGACTCAGCCGAGCCGAAGAGTATCGAGGAGCTGTTCAGGCTGGGGCATAACGTCAAGCCCGCCCGCAAGGGACCGGATTCGATCCGTCAGGGAATCGACATAATGAGAAGACACAAGCTGCTGGTTACCGCCGAGAGTACACACCTACAGAAGGAACTCCGGGCGTACCGATGGGAGCAGGACAAGAACGGGCGCAACCTCAACAGGCCGGTCGATAAGGACAACCACGGCATCGATGCGGTCCGTTACGTCTGTCTCAACCTGCTCACCACGTCCCGGTCTGGTTCTTACTTCTTAGCGTGAACACAAACTTTTTTTGTGTAGATGTTTGGATATGCAAAACATTGTTGTATATTTGCTATGTCTTCGGACAGGGAAGGAGTCTAACCCACCATCCCCATCCCCGAAGCTCCCTGAGTGATGGCCCAGTCCTCCTCCTTCTTCATCACCACGCAGTACGGTGATTCCGCTCCCCAAACGGTGAGCAACTTCCTGACCGCAAACGGCGCAGAGATGCAGCTGGTTGGTCTCACTAAGCACAATGGCTACGCTGCCCTTACTCCCAAGGAGGCCCGGTGTGCAGTTGCGGAAGCTGCGGCCCTCGATGGTTCCGGATGCTTCTCCTTCCATTGGGGCAAGTACCACATGACGGTGCATCGTCACTAAGGGAAACCCAATCCCACAGACAGGCCCTCCGGGGCCTTTTTTTATGTCCCTACCTTTCGTCTATTTGATAGCGTGAAGAAGACCATCACAATACCCGAGGACCTGTACGACATCACCGTCGACCAGTACCTCCAAATCCAAGCGATACCCGAAGGGGACGAGATGGAGCAGGTCGTCCGTACCATCTGCATCCTTTGCCACCTGGACCGCGCTCAGGTCATGGCGATGGAACAGAAAGACATACAGCACATAGGGGGTGTTATCGGTGGCATCCTCGACAAGTATGACGACAAGTACCCCGTCGAGCGTATCATCGAGCTGGACCAACGCTACGGATTCCACCCCAACCTCTCACGGATTACGGTGGCCGAGTTCGCAGATATCGAAACCCTTTGCAAGGACTCCCTCGACAAACACCTCCCCCAGGTCATGGGTATCCTGTACCGTCCCATCGTAGAGGAACACGGAGAGTTCTATCGGATAGCCGACTACGACGGAGAGGACCGCTCGGAGTTCTTCCGGGAGATGAAGATGGCGCACGCATTAGGTGCCGCCGCTTTTTTTTTGCGTACAGGGAGGGCATTAGTCGACGCTTTGGACAGCTATTCCAAGGCGGTGAAGGATCCAAGCTATCCGAGAAATACGGATGGTTCGCCACGTTCGTTCATCTCGCAGGGGAGGACATTACTAAACTACCGCAGGTGGAAAGGACTCACCTCGAAACGGCCCTCGCATGGCTCGCGTATGAGCAGGATCGGGCGCTTCTGGAAAAACAAAAATTGAACGTATGAGAACAGTAAACCAAATCATCGACGAGCTGGGCACCATCGCCCTCGACCATCGCTTCATTAACTCTTTCAAGGAAGGGGAGATGTCAGAGGTCGACATTCAAAAGCTGGCCGGCAACAAGTACCCCATCTGCTACGCCGACATCTCAGGCGCAAGCATCGACAAGGGCATCCTGACGTACTCGCTGGATATCCTCGTTATGGATATGATACTCCCCGGACAGACGGACGCACAGGAGCAGTATTCGGATACCCTGCGCACCCTCATTGATATCGTCAGCCAATACGCCCAGGTCTTGAGCGCACAGAGCGACGTCGACCGTGACGTCCGTATCTCGCTCCCTGTCGACTGCGAACCGTTCACCGCTCGCTTCGATAATTTGCTCACGGGATGGGTCGGTACGGTACAGCTCCAGACGTCCAATACCCTCGACCTTTGTGCGGCGGCTTTCGCATAAGGAAGAAAATAACTTGCTTATTTGTTTGGTGGTTTAATCTTTGTGCCTATCTTTGAGACATCAAACAAGGCAAAACAACGCAATCATGAAACTCATCACCACCGACAAAGTCGCCCACGGTTACGAAATGTTCAAAGGCATTTCTGGGTCTTGGATGGTTAACGCCTCTTTGGATAAATCGGGGCCGGCATGGTCTTGGTACGCCCGCGTGTGGTACACGCATACAGACGGCATTCAGTACGAGCAGGGGTTTTTCTGTGGTAACGAATACTCTAAGCTCGAAAGCCGCCAAGAGTTGGAGCGCGTTATTGCCGAGGAGTTGTCGAAAACCCCGTGCGTCTCATGAAAGACCCAGAATGGTGGGACGAGGTTCTTGAGAATCACCCACCGCAATCAAATTGGTTGCTTGATTAAAGACTGCCCCGCTTAGTGCGGGGCTTTCTATTTTAGAGCGTGAAGGATTACATCACCATAGACGGCACCCGCGTCCCAATGACCAACTCCATGCAGGAGCTGGGGAGGATTGGAAAGGAGGTACGGCGCCGCGCCCGCATCTCGCTAAAGTCACGCGGTAAGGTCGTCACGGGCAAGCTCTACAACTCCATCCGATACGAGCAGAGCGTCGCCCGCAATGAGAAGAGTCTGAACCTACGCTTCAGCTTCCCCGGTGCTGACTATTGGCAATTCGTAGACGAGGGCGTACAAGGTGCGCTATCCTCGGCCAAGGCTCCGCGCTCGCCGTTTCGGTTTGGATCGGGAACAGGCCCCTCCGGGCGCCTCCGTCCCTCTATCGATAAATGGGTCGTCAAGAAAGGAATTGCACCCCGTGGCGCTGGCGGTAGGTTTGCCTCTCGCAAGTCGATGGTGTTTGCCATCTCGCGCTCTATATATCAAACCGGAATACGTCCGTCCTATTTCTTCACGAACGCTTACGACCGCACCCTGAAGAAGCACAACGCGAAACTGGAGAAGGCCGTCGGCGATGACATCGCAAACGCAATTACAAAGCTCCTAAAAGATGGCGGCACAGTTTGACTATATACCCAGCACCACCGACTTCCAGAGTACGGCGGAGCCGCTCATCATACAGGTCCGGGAAACGACAGCGGGGCCGTTCTTCAAGTACCGGTTTATCTTGGTCATTAAGAACCGCAACGGGGACCAGCTCGCGAAGCTAAAGACCCACCCCCTGGCCTCGGACAACCTCTCCGCCGTCTTCGATATCTCTCGCGTCTGTGACGATTACATCGGCGCCAACGTAGTCAACAGCAACGCCACCACGGGCAACATCCTCACCTTGGGGAGGACGGGGTACAGCCCGGCCAACGTCATCGGAGAGAGTAGCGACCGCAACGTCGCGGCGCAGTTTACTTTGGAGCTGGGATTCGAGAGCGCCACAAGCGCCACCGCCGACCCTACCGAGACCTTGCCACAATCGCCCGCCGAGACGACAACGCTCTTTGCCTTCCGTGATGAGTTCCAGAACTACGGCGACGCATACGCACGGGGCGACGGGAGCTTCCAACCTACAGCCCGCACCGACAACTTCCTCAGCACTGCCCCCAACCTCGGCAGGGAGTCGACGTTGACCTTCGGCGACGCACGGGAGCACCGCATCGGAATCGACCAGGCATCCGTCCTTGCTTGGGGTATGCAATCCAGCGACGCCGAGTATGTTGTCGTTCGTGGATACGAAGCCGATGGGACTATCATTAATACCGCCGTCTTGGATATTGACGTTATAGGCGGCGACACCACACCCTCGACAGACTCGCAGGCCGTGCAGTTTATCGGTGTCGGTCCGGCCAACCTATCCGACCACGCCGCCGCTGCCTTCAATACTCAACTCGCCGATATCTTCTCCGATGTCAACCTCTCATATTACGAGGTTTATCTGTCGGAGTTTGCTTCCGTCCTCGTAGCCAATCAGGTGAGCGTCGTCCACCGCTTCACCATCGATAACGGTTGCAGTAAGTACCCCCGCCTTCAGCTTCTTTTCCTCAACCGTCACGGGGGATGGGATACGTTCAACTTCGACCAGCGCAGCGAGGAGAGCCTGCGCAATATTCAACGCAGCCAATACAACCGCCCACGAGGGAACTGGGACAGCGTGACCGGCCTCATCGATTGGAATTATAACGGATGGGAGCGGGGCGTCACTACGACCGCGGTAAAGGCTGAGAGGCAGACCAAAGTCTCGACGGATTACATAGAGGAAGGGTACGCCGACCACCTCCGCGATCTTGCCGTCTCGCGCTCGGTATTCATCGTCCAAGGCAACGAGGTGATACCTTGCACCGTCACCGACTCGGAGTATCTGTTCAAGACGGAAGTCAACGAGAAGCTCATCACCTACTCCTTCACCTTGCAGTATAGCAACCGTCCCCGCCTCAAGTGATTCGCCTCGTAGCTCTCGACCAGGACACCCAAGCGCAGTCCACCCTCGACCTTGAGGGGACGCCGTCCATCTCTTTGAATCTTGCTGTAGCCAAGCCGGGGGAGACGATGCAACGCCATGCGCCGTACTCGCAGACTTTCCGCCTGCCGTTTACCGATAGGAATAATGTCTTTTTCGCGCACTTCTACGAGGTGACCCTGACGGATGGAGATTTCGACCCGACCCAGAAGACGGAGGTGCTGATCTTCGAGGACGGGGTTCAGGTCATCCGGGGCGCGATGCAACTCCGGGCCGTCCGCCTTATGGCTCAGGTCTACGAGGTGAACGTGTTGGGCGATGTCGCCGACCTCTTCGCGGAGATGGGTTCCAAGTTGCTTCAGGCGGCCTTCCTCGATGGTAACGACTACACCACCGACTACAACTACAACAGTACTGCCGCGAACGTCATCAACTCGCAGGACCTCAACCAGAGTATCAGCATAGGCGACCAGGTGCCCGATGGAACTATCATTGTTCCATTTGCCGACCACGGCCTAACGACAAACCAGCAACCGCTTGCGGCACAATACAACTTCGGTCTTCGCAATCCTGACAGCAGCATAAACGGACTGTATGCGGAGATGCTCAAGCCCGCTATGAAGCTCCGGGTATTGGTCGACCTCATCATCCGCACCAACGGCTTCACATACAGCTCGGACTTCTTTGCTTCGGATTTGTTTGGGAGCCTGTATATGACGCTTGCCACGGAATCGGAACGCATCCCCGCCGAAGCCGCTGGGCAGTTCTTAGCCAGTAAGAACACCAACCAGACCACAATCACAAACCCCAATCAGTGGGTGCCGGTTTCGTTTCCTGATGCTTCCGTCTTAGGCTTCGATAACGACAGCAACTACAACACCACGACAAGCACCTATATCGCCGCGCAGGGAGGCATCCACCGCTTCCATGTCAAGATGGTCGTCAGTGCGTCGTTTGCTACTCTGGGGACAGAGTTCGACGTCATCGGACGCATAAGCAAGGGAGGCACCTCGTTGGGAAGTCAGACCGTGACTATGGTGCAAGGATCGAGCCCGGTAACACTTGGAGACCAAAGGACGTTAGAGTGGCAGGTCGAGACCTTACTGTCGGCAAGTGAAGGCGTACAGGTTCAGGTGCGGTTCCCAAATGGCGCCTCCGGAGACAGCATTCAAGTCTTAGGTAATACCGTAGGAGCCGACCCGACGCCCATCTTCTTCAAATGCACCTATGCCCCCGGTGGGCAGGTCAATATTCCGCAGGCACTGCCGCGCATCAAACAGAAGGACCTCATGCGGGACCTCTGCCAGCGGTTCAACCTTGTAATCGAAGCCAGTCCCGACAACCCGAAGCAGCTTGTCATCGAGCCGTATGACGATTGGATAGCGGACGGAGGTGAGACCTACTGGACGGACAAGCTCGATATGGACAAGGAGCGGTCGTTGATGCCGACCTCGTCTCTCAAGTCTTCGCGGATTCTGTTCTCCGACAAAAAAAGCGGAGACATAGGAAACCAATATTTTGAGGATACCAAGGGCGTCACCTTTGGAGCTTACGACCAAGATATCGACGACGACTTCGCAAGCGGAGAGCTAAAGAACGCGCCCGTATTTGCGCCGTATTTCGTGTATCCGGTCCCAACGTTGGCCGGTGACCCCATCACCTTCAACGACTTCTTTCTCATACACCGCTCATACCAGCGCGATGGGGTAGGCGTCAAGCCTTTGGCGCAACCTCCGAAGCTCTTCTTTGCTACGGGAGTACAAGACATACAAGACACCTATTACATCGACAACACGGGCTTCAGTTCGTTCTTGTTTTGCTCGCCGCTGTCGGACTCTCCCCTCGATGCCAACACGCAAACGACATACTGGAACTCTACCTCTACGCCGTACTCGATGGATAACGAGATTATGGCAGGGGCAAACGTTCCCGCTATCGGTCTCCATCAGGCGTACTGGTCCGGGTACTTGGCCGATATCTACGACGCCGATGCGCGGGTCTTTGAGGCGTTCCTGTACCTCACCCCTTCCGACATTCGCAATACGCGCTTCAATGACCGCTTCCACATCTTGGGAGCTACATACAAGCTCACCGAAATAAGCAACTACCAAATCGGCACGGGAGAGCCTACGCTGTGCAAGTTCCTTCGCGACCTGAGCCGCTCGTCGTTTGGGGCGTGTAGCGCTGTTCCTACACAGTCCAACGCCAACGGGACGGTGACGTTCACCGATGCCGACGGGAGTACGACGACCAATCCTGGCCAACAGTGCTGCGAGTCGTTTGGGTACTTCTATGATGCGGCCACCAATACCTGCCGCTGGCAAGAGCCGGGAAGCGATACCGGCAACCCCGGCCCACCGGATACGCCGACCGACTCCCAAGATCCGGAGCCACTGACGAACGGAGACAACCCCGGCCCAGTATCTCCAACGGGAACGAACACGAACACCACCGACCCCGACAGTGGGACCGTAAGCGTTTACGATGAGGTTATCTTGACGGGCGAAACAACGGGCACGGGCTCGGTGACACCATCGGCACCGGGTGGAGTACCTATCGCCGTAGCCGACGACACCGTCGCCGTGGGTGTGGTACGCATTACCTCGGTAACTGTAGGCGGTTCCTCTGGCGTACCGTATACAACCAAGTTCGAAACGTGGAGGTTCTTAGCTAATGGCGGAGCCGCGACGGTCACCGTAAGCGAGACCAATGGCACAGAGCTCGACTACGGCTCCCCTGGCCTGCGTAGGTTGACGGCCTCCATGAGTGGCGGCGTGTTGTCTTTTGCTGTCACCGGAGAGGCCGACGAGATAATCAACTGGACGCTTAAGGTTGAGATGGTCCGAATGTACGCGACCAACATCACCGAGTTCGAGGACGCCATCCTCACCGAAGCGGGCGCACGCCTTGCTGGAGTCAACGACCGGGTACTTATTCAGGAATAAATAAAGTTTTTTTGTCTATTTGTTTGGTGAACTAAGAAAGTTGCCTATCTTTGGAGTATGAACAACGCACAAAACAACGCAACCATGACCTTCTCCTCCCTCTCCTTCGGAACTACTCTCCTCTACAACGACCAAAGCAACACCGACTTGCGTTACACGGTCATTGGACAAGAAACGGACCAGTTCGGTTCATGGGTTGAGTGCATCACCGAGACCGGCCACATTGAAATGGTCAAGGCTCACACGCAAATCGGAAGCCGCTGGACGCTGGCATAATCCCACCGACATACAAACAGACGGCCCCGCTTCGGCGGGGTTTTCTATTTTGTAGCATGAAGGAATACCTCGACGGCATAGGCCAAGCCATCCCCCGCGTATTGGAGGTGTCGGCACAATACGAGCTCCGGGGCAACCCCGATTGCCTTTTGTTATATGGATACTATGAGTGGGGCGCCTCGTCATGGTGGCGGAAAGTCCTCCAAGGAGTACGCAATGGCGCAGGACTACGACATCAACATCAAGGTAAAGGGGCTCGGAGCAGCGGCAAAACAACTCGCTGACTTTACCGACGAACTTAACGAAGCCCGCGAAGAGGGCGCAAGCATTGGCGGGGCGTTAGATAAGGCCACCGGGGGAGCGGTCACCGGATTCAAAAAAGCGGCGGCAGGAGTCAAGACCTTCATCACGGGACTCAAGCTAACCAGGGGCGCCATTATCGCCACGGGAATCGGTGCTTTGGTTGTGGGAGTCATTGCGTTAGTGTCAGCGTTTACCAAGACCGAAGCGGGAGCCCGCAAGCTGAAGCTGGTCATGGCTGGCCTGAGTGCCGGCGTCCAATTCTTTACGACTCGCATCGAAGCGGCCGGGGGGTACCTCGTCAACCTGTTCACTAAAGGACATACTGCCGCCGCCGCGGAATTCAACGATGCCCTAAAAGATGTCGATGCAACATTGGATGGGGCTATAAGTCAGGCGGTGAGATTGGAGAAGGCGCAACAAGCTCTAATCGACCGTCAGATTGAAATGACGAAACGCCGGGCCGAGGACCGGAAGGACATCAAGGAGTACAACATGGTCGCCGAGGATACGACCAAAAGCCTTGAGGAACGGGAAGCGGCGGCCAAGTCCGCCATTGAAATTGAAAAGGCACTCATGGCCGAGCGACTCAGCATCGCACAAAAAGAGGCCGAGATTCACGCCGAGCGGATGTCGATGGGGTCCTCAACGGAGGAGGATCGCATGAAGCAAGCCGAACTGGAGGCGCAGGTCATGGACCTCCAGACCGAGTCGTTTGAGATGCAGACGACGTTGAACAACAAGCTCAACACCATCCGCCAACAAGCGGCAGCAGAAGCCGAAGCAGAATCCAAGCGCATCGCAGACGCCGCCGAGGTCAAACGCAAAGCGGAAGAAGAAGCCGCCGCCGCCATCATTAAGGCCGAGCAGGATGTCGTCGACTCACTCGACAAACGCAGCCGCGCCAACCTTAGCGCCTTAGAGAACGAGCTCCTCACCATTGAGGACTTTTACAATACTCAACTTGACGCCGCAGGCGATAACGCGCAACTTCAGGCGCAAATTGAAGCACAGCGTGACGCGGAGATACAAGCGCTATTTGAAAAGCACAGCGAGGTAAGTATTGCCCAAAGGGACAAACTCAACGAAGACCTGGCTACGCGCCGCCTGACGGAAAGGGAGAAAGAAATCGCGGACCACGACGCCACCTTCTACGCCCTAATGGATGCGGCAGGAACAAACCAAGAGATGCGGCTGGCCGTATTGGACCAGTACGCCACGGAGGTCAATGAGATGCAGGAGCGCCACCGGCAGGAAGACCTCGCCAACGAGCGAGCCGCCGCAATGGCAAGGCGAGAGATTCAGGTACAAACGGCGACGCAGACCCTGAGCATCTTGTCGAACTTAAACGAAGCCTTCAGCAAGGGCGGAGTAGAGCAAAATAAAAAAGCCTTTAACAGGAACAAGGCTATCAGTATAGCCGAGACACTGGTCTCGACCTATATGGCTGCACAAAAGGCGTTCACCTCACAACTGACGGCAACGCCTGACTCTCCTATTCGTGCGGCTATTGCTGCCGCCGCAGCTACCGCTTCAGGCTTGGCTCGTGTGGCCGCTATCAAATCCACGTCGTTTAATTCTGGAGGCGGTGGCAGTTCTTCCGCCGGAGGGGGTGCCTCTATCGGAGGGGGTAGCGTCCAGTCGGTCGGTGTCGATGTTGGTTCGTTAGTTCCCAATCAGCAGACGCCCACACCGGAACCCGTCCGCGCATATGTTGTAGAGAACGAGATATCGAACAAGCAAGCCTTGAACAGAGAGCTGCAAATACAGACAACGCTATGAGGACAGTCGAGCTTTTGATTGATGAGGACCAGGACGATTTCGGAGTCGAGGCTATCAGCCTTGTCAAGTTCCCCGCTATAGAAGAAAATTTCGTGTACTTCAACAAAGACCAGAAGCTCACCCTCGCTAAGATTGACGAAGACAAGCAGCTCCTCGTCGGTCCGGCGCTCATCCCTGAGAAGATGATCCCGCGATGGGACGAGAGCAAGCAGGAAGAGTTCGAGGTCTATTTCTCCAAGGAGACGGTACAGCAGGCCGCCGAGCTTTTTATGAGGCAGAAGCGCAACGGAGAGTATACCGTCGAGCACCAGACGAAGGTCGAGGGGCTGTCCATCTTCGAGAGCTGGATTGTAGCCGACAAAGACAAAGACAAGGCCGCCGTGTATGGCTTCGATGTTCCCGTCGGGACGTGGATGGTTTCCGTTCGCGTCACCAACGGCGACGTGTGGGCCGATGTCAAGGACAAAAAATA
>Ga0208545_1000167_pt1 | contig 30238 bp, 44 predicted proteins | sample DEB08_DNA_12_FD_185498 | JGI IMG/M metagenome (GOLD analysis project Ga0208545, IMG submission 185498) | Aqueous microbial communities from the Delaware River and Bay under freshwater to marine salinity gradient to study organic matter... | ecosystem: Environmental > Aquatic > Marine > Coastal ... | reverse complement strand
ATCATCGCCGAAGTGGGATAAAAAAAGAATCCCGAAAAAATTAACTTTGGGTACAGGTCATGTTATGTTCTTCTATGATAAAGGTAAATATCTTTGTAATAGATACGAACAGATTAAAAATGAATTAACTAACCGAAACTTTAACTTAGACAAGACACGAACATTTAAAGTTTCACAATTTCCAACTGAATACTACAACGATTGGAAATCGACAGATAGAGACAGAGCTATCTTGAGAGAAAGAATCGAAGAAAGAATTCAACAAAAACCAAAATGGTATAGACATAATGGCAAGTCGCTGTTATAATAGATTATATGCACTACTACACAAACATTAAAAGATATAAAGATTTCATACTCGCGAGAGGTGTTAAGAACGGTGAGAAGTATATCAAACGATTGAAATACGAACCGACTCTTTATATACCAACAAACAAACCTACAGCTCATAAGTCAATCGCTGGTGAGTTCTTACAATCAAAGAAATTCAAATCTCCGAGTGACGCGAGACATTGGAAGAAACAATACGACAATACAGGTATTGATATTCATGGTCTTGAACAATGGGAGTATACTTACATAGCTGAGACATATCCTTCAAATATTGATTTTGATATCAAAAATATTAACATACTGAACATTGATATTGAGTGTGAATGTGAAGGTGGATTTCCTGAACCAACAGAAGCAGAAGAAAGAGTCAACGCGATTACTATGAAACTGTTCGGTCATAAAGAAACTCATGTAATCGGTATTGATAATTTCGAATATAAGAATGATGACCCGAATGTAATTTATCATAAGACTAGACATGAAAAAGAATTACTTCTAACTTTCATGAAGATATGGGACGAGTTAGAACCTGATATCATTACAGGTTGGAATGTAGAAACATTCGATATAGCTTATCTTGTTAATCGTATCTGGAAACTATTTGATTGGGATACAGTTCGTAAGTTATCACCTCATGAATTGATTACTTCTAGAGAGTGGTTGTATATGGGTCAAAAGAAAATGATCTCATACAACATAGCAGGTATCGCGATTCTCGATTATCTAGAAATGTACAAAAAGTTTACTTACATTACGAGAGAAACATATCGATTAGATCATATAGCAGAAGTAGAATTAGGTAAGAAGAAAATTGATTATTCAGAGTTCGGAGCGATGCATCTGTTCTACAGAAACGATTATCAAAAGTTTCTAGACTACAACATTCGTGATACAGAACTTGTTGAACAACTAGACGATAAACTACAACTCATGGAATTAGTTATCACTATGGCATATCAAGCGAAGTGTAACTTTGAAGATGTATTCGGTTCAGTTCGATATTGGGATTTAATTATCTACAACTTCTTGAAGAAACGTGGTATGGTACCACCTCCGAAGAAGTTAGCTCAAGATTCAAGAATTGTCGGAGCGTATGTAAAAGAACCTCAAATCGGACAACATAAGTGGGTGATGTCATTTGACTTAAACAGTCTATATCCTCATTTGATCATGCAATATAATATGAGTCCTGATACATATCAGAAAAAGATATTCAATCAAGAGATAAACGTGAAGAAACTTCTAGAAGGTGAAGTTGATCTTAGTATGTTAACTAACACAACAGTTACACCGAATGGTGCATTGTTTAGAACAGATAAACAAGGATTCTTACCTGAACTTCTAGAAGAAATGTATGATCAAAGAGTTTTGTTCAAAAGAAAGATGATTCAATCACAACAAGAATTAGAAACGATTGATAAGAATGATACAGTCAAAAGACGAAGATGTGAATATGATATCGTGAAGTATAACAACAATCAAATGGTGAGAAAGATTTCACTTAACAGTTGTTATGGAGCTTTAGGTAATCAGTATTTCAGATACTTCAATCGAGAGATCGCTGAGGGTATTACTACATCAGGTCAGTTGAGTATTAAATGGGTAGAGAACGCTGTTAATCAGTATCTAAACAAATTACTTGAAACTGATACAGATTATGTAGTCGCGATCGATACTGATTCAATCTATGTTACATTCGAAGACTTAATGGAAAGAGTCAAACCAAAGAATCCTGTAGAGTTTCTAGACACAATCGCGAAAGAGAAAATAGAACCTATGATTAATGAATCGTATGAACAACTAGCTTCTTATACAAACGCTTATCAGAACAAAATGGAAATGGGTCGAGAAGTCATAGCAGACAAAGGTATATGGACAGCAAAGAAAAGATATATACTCAATGTTCATGATTCAGAAGGTGTAAGATTCAAATCGCCGAAACTAAAAATGATGGGTATCGAGACAGCGAAGTCTTCAACACCAATGTGGTGTAGAAAGAAACTCGAAGAAGGTATTCGTACATTGATGAATGGTACAGAGAATGATGTATGGGATTTTATTACTAACTCAAGAAATGAGTTTAATAAACTCCCAATAGAAGAAGTTTCTTTTCCACGTGGTGTGAGTGATATCAAGAAATATTACAACGCTGCTTCTATCTACAATAAGGGGACACCAATTCATGTCAGAGGATCACTACTCTACAATAATTATTTACATAAATACAATATAGACAAGAAATATCCTATAATACAGAATGGTGAAAAAGTGAAGTTTTGTTACATGAAATTACCTAATATTATGAATGAGAATGTGATATCATTTGTCTCAGCACTACCTAAAGAATTTGAACTTGAACCTTATATTGATTATGATACTCAATTTCAAAAGTCATTCGTTGAACCTTTAGGTGTAATATTAGATAAGATCGGGTGGACTACTGAACCAGTAAGTACACTTGATTCATTTTTTGGGTAGAAGTTAATTACCCAAAGGGGTAATTAATGTACGAATATAGAGTAAGTATTGTAAAAGTAGTTGACGGAGATACTGCAGACGTAGATATCGATTTAGGCTTCGGAGTACAATTAAAAGATGAGAGAGTTAGAATAATGGGTATTGATACACCTGAATCTAGAACCTCTGATAAAGTAGAAAAAGTATTTGGTAAAGCTGCTAAACAAGCTTTAATAGATATGTTAGGTGAAACAGCAATTTTGAAAACACAAATTAATAAAGATGGTGAAGACATGAAAGGTAAATTCGGAAGAATCCTTGGTGATTTTATTGTTCAACATAAAGGTGAAGAAAAAAGTGTTGTTAAAGCTTTAATCGAAGACGGTCACGCTGTTGACTATTACGGTGGTTCAAAAGAAGAAGTTCAAGCGGCTCATATGGTTAATCGTAAAAGATTAATTGATGAAGGTCTTGTAGATATGTCTTATGAACAAGCTGGGGTTGACAGTACAGCATAAGCTGTTATAATAGATATATGAGTGAAATTTCAATACTATTTTTTGGACTTCATCTAATTACGTGGATAATGTTATTCATAGTGTTAGGTGAAATTCATTCAATGAAAAAAGAAATACGACAACATATAGATTACGACAGTAGTCTGAGAGCTCTGAGAAAAGCAGAAAGAAAAAAATAAATAATGGAGATATTATGAGTTATTTGAAAAACTTAGTTAAAACGACAGGTAATGAGTTCGCGTCGATAGTAGAAGATGGTGTACAAGCCGCTGATGTCAGTGGTTATATTGATACAGGATCTTATATTTTCAACGCTCTCTTATCTGGTTCAATATATGATGGATTACCTAGTAATAAGATCACAGCACTAGCTGGTGAATCAGCGACAGGTAAAACATTCTTCGCACTTGGAATGTGTAAGAGATTCTTAGATGATAATCCGGATTCGGCAGTTATCTACTTTGAATCAGAAAGTGCAATCACAAAAGACATGATCGAGGAAAGAGGAATTGATTCTTCTAGAATCGTGATTGTACCTGTTACAACAATTCAAGAGTTTAGAACTCAATCTATTAAGATACTTGATCAATATATGAAAGACAATACAGAAATGAAAATGTGTTTTGTACTCGATTCATTAGGTATGTTATCAACAACAAAAGAGATTGAAGACACAGCGTCAGGTTCTGAAACAAAAGATATGACGAGAGCACAGTTAGTCAAAGGTGCATTCAGAGTATTGACTCTTAAATTAGGTAAAGCAGGTGTTCCATTAATCGTAACGAATCATACTTATGATGAAATGGGATTGTTCGCGAAGAAAGTAATGGGCGGTGGATCAGGTCTCAAGTACGCTGCATCATCAATTATCTTCTTGTCTAAGAAAAAAGAGAAAGACGGAAAAGACGTTATTGGAAATATTGTTCATTGTAAGAATGAGAAATCAAGACTTACAGTTGAGAATAAAATGGTTGATGTAATGTTATCATATGATACAGGTTTAGATAGATACTATGGATTGTTAGACTTAGCGATCAAGTATGGTGTCTTTAAACAATCATCAACGAGAGTAGAATTACCTGATGGTACAACACAATTTGGTAAAACTATTAACAATAATCCTGAGAAGTATTTTACAGAAGAAGTACTTACACAATTAGACGAAGCAGCGAAACAAGAATTTAAATATGGCAACCAGACTAGAACAGACGATACTCAAGAATCTGATACAGAGTGATTCTTTTATAAGAAAGACATTACCTTACATAAAGAGTGAGTTCTTTCAAGAGAGAGATGAAGAATTTCTCTACAAACAAATAAAAGAATACTTTCTGAAATATCAGACACCACCGACACCTGAAGCTCTCATCATTGATATTGATGAGATGGAAGGTATAGATCAACAACTCATATCAGATACTATGGTTCTGATTCGTGAGATTAAACAAGACACGACAGAAACACCTGTTGAGTGGTTAGTTGATTCTACAGAGAAGTGGTGTAAAGATAGAGCAGTATACAATGGTGTAATGAGTTCTATTTCAATCATTCAAGATAAAGAAGGACAACAAGGTGAGATACCTGATATTCTTAGAGAAGCGTTATCAGTTTCTTTTGACAGTAATATCGGTCATGATTTTATCGAAGATTGGGATTCAAGATATGAGTTCATGCATAGAGAAGAAGAAAGAATACCTTTTGACTTAGAACTTATGAATAAGATTACTAAAGGTGGTCTTCCGAATAAGACATTGAATATATGTATGGCAGGTACAGGTGTTGGTAAATCTTTATTCATGTGTCATTGTGCATCATCATCTTTACTACAAGGTAAGAATGTTTTATACATCACAATGGAAATGGCAGAAGAAAAGATCGCTGAAAGGATTGACGCGAATCTGTTAGATATCTCTTTGAATGATCTAGGTGATCTACCGAAGATGATGTATGAGAAAAAGATTACTAGAGTGAGAGAAAAGACTAAAGGTAAATTAATCATTAAAGAATATCCGACTGCAACAGCTCATAGTGGTCATTTCAGACATCTATTACAAGAATTGGATTTAAAACGAGAATTCAAACCTGATGTTATCTTTATCGATTACTTGAATATATGTGCATCATTCAGAGTGAGACCTGGTAGTAATGTTAATACTTACACTTATGTTAAGAGTATAGCAGAAGAACTAAGAGGATTAGCAGTTGAATTTGATGTTCCGATTATGTCAGCGACACAGACAAATAGAACAGGTTTTGTATCTACAGATGTCGGACTCGAAGATACTTCTGAATCATTCGGATTACCTGCAACAGCAGACTTCATGTTCGCTTTGATAGCGACAGAAGATATGGACGAACTTGATCAAGTTATGGTCAAACAGTTAAAGAATCGATATAATGATCCTGGTTATCATAAAAGATTCGTATTAGGTGTTGATAAAGCGAAAATGAGACTTTACGATACCGAACAATCAGCACAAGATGAATTAGTTGATATAGGACCTGTAATGGATAGTACAGCGACAGGTAAAAGAATATCATCTGAAAATACTAAGGATTTAAATTTTGACTAATCTATTGAAACCGCGGGTACACTTTTGATATAATAACAGTATGGAAAATAATAAAAAAGTAAGACAATTATTCATTGACATGGACGGAGTTCTAGCTGACTTTGAATCAGGACTTTCAGAAGTTCTAGGACATAAAGTTAGATTATCAGATGTTGCTGATGTGTATAACGATAGAAAAAGAGAAGTTACTTCTAAACATCTATTCAGAAGATTAAAACCTTTACCTGATGCTTGGAAATTAGTAGATTACGCTTTAAACTCAGGTATTCATACAGAGATATTAACAGCGGCTGGTACTATTAACAGAACTATTGTTATCAAAGACAAAATTGATTGGATAAAAGAGTATTGTACAGATCATTGGATCATAATACCTACATTCAAAGGTAGTCAAAAAGCGGCGTTTGCTCATAGTAAAGCTGTACTGATTGACGATAGACCTAAGAATATTCAATGTTGGGTTGACGCGGGTGGTATAGGAATACTACATACTACTGCAGACGAAACAATTAAACAGTTAAATGAAATCATCAACTCCTAGTGAAGATAGAGGAACAATAAAGAGTAAATCTCTCATGGATTTACTCAGCCATAAAGTTGAGCTTAAAAAACAACTTATAGTTCTTAAGAGAACACATAAAGACGAAGAAAAACAAGAAGAATTAGTCGAATCTATAGCAGAGATTGAAAAGTTCTTAGCTAATCACAGAATTCAAAAATAGTATTAACATAAATACTACTTATGAAAACATTCTCTCAACTAAATGAAGAATCAGTAGAAAATAAGTTAGATAAACTTGGGCACCCAACAAAATTAACTTCTAAAAGAGTAAAACAATTAGCTACAAAGTTCCCAACCTACGAAGATATTGATCTTGAAGAATGGCAAGGGTATCCCTTTCCTAAAAATACATCTACTACAACACACAACGAATTAAGATATCTAATCTCATTAGGTGGAAAGAGAACCGAGTGGCAAGATGAAATGGTTATGTATGATTTAAAGATCATCAAACCTTTCAAAGATTACTTAGAAGACTTTGGTATAGACGTAGATTGGGATAGAGTAAGAGATTTAATTGATCAATCAAGTCCGATAATCTTATCTCTCAAAAGATATTACAATAGACCTCGACCTAAAGATTTAGCTAATAAACTATCTCTACCACTAGACACATTCCCTTTAAAGACAGCTGGGACTCCATCATATCCATCAGGACACGCTACTCAAGGTCGTTTAGTATCACAATTAGTAGCAGACGAAGTACCACTAGAACATAGAAAGAATATACTAGAAATCGGTCAAAGAATCGGAGACAGTAGACAAGTAGCTGGTGCTCATTATCCATCAGATACAGAATTCGGACATAGATTAGGTGATGAATTATATCGTCTATCAAAAACTCACAACACAGTAGAACCTGATCTCAAATTAGAATCATTTGAACTCAAAGAAGAAGATGTATTCATATCAATTAATGATACATTACCAAAATCAGCTACAGACAGAACAGAAATTTATGAGGGTTGTGCTATTGTTGAAGGTATGGGTAAAGGTTTAAAAATATTATCACACCCTGAATTTTCACCGATATGTAAATCTTGGATAGAAGAATTTACATCTAATGTTGATGGTGGTGATAAAATTATGTTAGAATATTGTACAGAATTAGGTAGTTCAATGAAACAATTAGGAAGTTTCAAAGATTTCATTCATAGAAGTATCAATGATTATTACAATCAAGCACCAGAGATATTTGAAGTTCAGAATCCTGATAAAGTAAACACAGCTGATGCTGTGATGATAACTAAAGGTACTAAAGAAGATTTATTTAAAATCATGAAAGAAATGAATACTTTAGATAAACAAGCACAACATAGAAGAATAGAAACAACTACTAAAAGTAAAATTACTTTACTCGATTCTAATAATAAATCAGTTGTAGAATTCTATCAAGTTTCATTGAAGAAAGATGCCAAGGCCGGATCAGCTAGAATAGGTAAAGTCGGAAAGTTCGCTAGTTCTAGATTTACAGGTGGTATCGCTACTAACTTACCTTCAAAGAATACAGAAATACAAGTCAGTCATAATGAATGGGATACTGAAGCTGAACTTATTTCAGAAGGTATACGAGATATATTTAATAAAGGTACATCAGTTTTATCTAAGTTAGGTGCTAAAGTGTCTAAAGGTACTAAGTTTCTATTCAATAAAATAAAAGGTGTATTTTCTAAGTTAGCTAAGTCAGCTAATGACTTCGCTAAATCATTTGCTGATAAACAAATTAAATCAAGTAAGATAAGTAAGTCAGCTAATTCAATTATCAAAGAATTACAATCACAAGGTGCTACTATTTCTGAAAGTACTAGAACTATTTCAGCTAAGAAAGGATTAGTAAGAGAGATAAAGACATTCAATAAAGCTATGACAGGTGATCCTATCAATAAACTATATCTAGAAAATAAAAAATTAGCTAATAAACTGAATTCACAATTTGCTGTAAAAGATAGACCAATAGACCCAATAGTAATAATTGAAGGTGGTGATACATCTATATCATCAAATGATTTAAAGAAACTGAAACAACTTGATTCAATGAAAGAAGGTGATACAATACAATTAGGTTTGGGTACACCTGTTGATACAGTATTTAAATTGACTTCTAATTGGGCTGGAATGAATTATATTAAAGGTATATTAAAATATGTTGAAAGTAAAATGAGTAGTTATGAAAACTTGTCTACATCATTATTTGCTTTAGCCGCTGAATTCGAAGGAGAAGCTAGATTTGGAAACACAGCTTTACCTTTAGTAATTGTTTATGGTGGTAATCAACTGAAACATATGGGTACGAGAGATGATTTTGAGAAGAAAAAAGTAGAAGACTTAGCTAAGAAAGGAAAAGAATATAACGATTTCCCTGTATTAGTAATCAAAGTTATGAAAGTAGCTGGTAAAGAATATAATAGTATCAACATTTTATTAGTAGAAAGTTTAGAAGGTATGCCACCAGAGCCGAAATGGAATGTTGTTGGAATAGCTACAAATTCAGGTTCAGGGTTTAGTACAAAGTTTGAGATCAATACAACTACAAAGAATTGGAAAGGATCATTGAAGTAATGGAATTTTTAACAGAAGCAGCCGGTAAGAATTTACACTTAGAACATCTAGAAGATGAAATTCTAAACTTTGGTATTGCTGGTGGTCGTAGTTCAATACAATTTTTACAATCATTAAGAGATATGTTCGCGGGTAGTTCTAAGTCTAAGTTGAATGTTACAGTTAAATGGGATGGTGCACCAGCTGTATTCGCGGGACCTCACCCAGAGACAGGTAAATTCTTTGTAGCTACTAAGAGTTTATTTCGTAAGAGAAACGCTGAGGGTGCTTACTATCATAGCGATGAAGACATTGACGCGGATAAGAGTGGGGAGTTAGCATCTAAACTAAAAGTTTGTTTGGCTGAGTTTCCGAAGTTAGGTATGAATGAAATACTACAAGGTGATTTAATGTTTACAGATGATGTAACTACAACAGACATTGATGGTGAATCACATTATGTATTCACACCTAATACAATCATGTACGCTGTACCTGTCAACTCTAAAATCGGTAAAGAAATTAACAACGCTAAAGTTGGAATTGTTTGGCACACGACATATAAAGGTAAATCAGTAGAAAGTTTACAAGCATCATTCGGAGCTAAGATACCAGGTAAATCTCCTAGTGTTTGGCAAGATGATGCTACATTTAAAGACGTATCTGGTAGAGCTACATTCACAGCTAAAGATACAGTAAAAGTAACTAAACTATTATCAAACGCTGGTAAACAATTTCAAAAGATTAAATCAGGTGAATTCAATCAATTTATGAGATGGCAGAATAGTTTAGGATCATCAGCAGTCGGAGCGGGATTTAAAACATATCTAAATACATATACAAGAGCGGGTAAAACATTACCAGCTTCTGGAAAAGTAGTACAAGCTTATTTCAAACATTTTAATGATTGGTGGATAAAGAACAAAGGTGATACACCAACATCTAAACAGAATTTAAAAAGACATTTAGCTGAGATAAGAAAAGCTACATCAACATTAAAGAATGTAGTAGACTTTATGAAATTTCTTATAGAAGCGAAGTTGATGTTAATAAGTCAACTTGATTCAGCTAAAGGTATAGCTAAGACATTTGTTAAAGTAGATAACGGATTTAAAGTAGTAAATCCAGAAGGGTATGTCGCTATAGACAAAACAGGTGGTGCTGTTAAAATAGTAGATAAATTAGAATTTTCATTCAACAACTTTACAGTCGCTAAGAATTGGGATAAATAGTAATATGAAAGAAAGAAAACAACCTCAAGATCCTCATGTAGATGATGAACCAGGTACACAACCTAAGAAATACTACAAAGGATTGAGTATAAAAGATAAAGAAGCTAGAGCTAAACATTTCAAAACAGGTGGTAAAGGTCCAGCTCCAGGTGATAAAGATGACGATGGTAAACAAGTCAAGACTAAACCAAGTAAACATACAGTTAAGTTTAATAAAATGTTTGGTGAAGGTGACGCGGATAAATCACTTAAGAAGAAAGCTGATAAGTCAGGTATATCTATGGGAATATTAAAACAAGTATTCAAACGAGGTGTTAAAGCTTGGCAAACGGGTCATAGACCAGGTACAACAGCTGTACAATGGGGTCACGCTAGAGTCAATTCTTTTATTACTAAAGGTAAAGGTACATGGGGTAAAGCTGATAAAGACTTAGCTGATAAAGTTAGAGGTGAATCTAATGAAGGTTTATGGGATAATATTAGAAAGAAAAGAGCTCGAGGTGAACCAATGAGAAAGAAAGGTGAAAAGGGAGCTCCAACACCTGATGCTATTAAGAGGTCACAATGAAAACATTTTTAGAACATATTGACTTTGGTTTATACGAAGGTAAGCATGTACCTTTAGAAAGACCAATGGTTGAAGTAACAGAAGACGATAATAAAGAAATTAACAAACCTAAGAAAGGTGGACCGAAAAAGTTTTATGTTTATGTTAAAGACGGAGACAAAGTAAAGAAAGTAACTTTCGGAGCTAAAGGTGGTGGAGCTAGACTATCAGTTAAGTTAGATGATCCTGAAGCTAGAAAATCATTTGCCGCTAGACATAATTGTGATACAGCTAATGATAAACTATCAGCTCGATATTGGAGTTGTAGATTACCATACTACGCTAAAGATTTAGGACTAACAGGTGGTGGAAATTTCTTCTGGTAGACCATATGTTGATGAGGGTGAATTAAGAACATTCTCAACTAACGTACTCGATACTGAATTAGTTTGGCATCGTGATAAAGAACATAGAAAGATAACAGTATTAGAAGGTGAAGGGTGGCAGTTTCAATTTAATGGTAATTTACCATTTGAATTAAAATATGATCACAAATTTGAGATACCACAGGGAATGTATCATAGAATAATTAAAGGTAAAACAGATTTAGTTTTAAAAATAGAGAAAGATGAAAAACTTTAAAGACATAATAGAAGATAATACTAAAGGTGTAACATTTACTTTTGGTCGTTTCAATCCGCCTACAGTCGGACACATGAAGTTAGCTAATAAGATGAAGACTATCGGTAGAGGTCAAGACATAAAAATATATACTTCACATACTACAGACAAAAAAAAGAATCCATTAACAAACGCTCAGATTAGAAAATACATGGGTGCTATGTTACCAAGAGGTGTTGATGTAGAAGATACAGTAGCTAAAACTATATTAGACGCTTGTGTTGATTTATATAATCAAGGTTATAAAGATATACAATTAGTTGTTGGTTCAGATAGAATTAAAGTATTTGATACACTATTAAAGAAATACAATGGTGTTAAATCTACACATGGTTTATACAAATTTAAATCAATCAAAGTTGTATCAGCCGGTGCTAGAGATCCTGATTCAACAGGTGTTGATGGTATGTCGGCATCTAAAATGAGACAATTAGTATCAGTCGGTGATGAGAAAACATTTATAGATTCATTACCACCTAGATATAAACTTGGTAAACAATTATATAAAGCTGTACAGAAAGGTATGGGTATTAGTGAAGACTTTCCAGATTTCATGTATGAGATTTATAATCCACAACAACATGAATGGGGTACAGATGCTGGTAGAGAATACGCTCAAGAATTTACACCAGGTCAAACTATAACTAACTTTATTAAAACTAGAACTGAACAAGAAGTACCGAAAAAAGTATTAGTAGATAAAGAAAAGTTTTATAAAGAATTAAAAAAAGAAAGAAGTAAATTTAAAGATGATTATGGTGACAGAGCTGATGAAATAATGCACGCGACAGCTATGAACATGGCTAAGAGAAAACATGGACTATCTTAAATATAAAGAAGAAGACTTAGTACTTGATATAGATGAGGGTATAAATGATCCTGGTATATTCAAGGCTATCATTCTAGCGGGTGGACCTGGTAGTGGTAAGTCTTATGTAGCTAAGAAATTGGGACTAAAATCTTTAGGTCTTGTAGTTGTCAATTCAGATTCATTCTTTGAGTTACTAATGAAGAAGAAAGGTTTATCTTTAAAGATGCCAGAGAATGAAACAGAAGAAAGAGATGCTGCTAGAATGGCCGCTAGAGGTTTAACTGATAAAAGATATAAGTCATTAATTAACGCTAGAATGGGTATCATAGTAGACTCAACATCAGGTGATCAAGGTAAGACGTTTAAGATATGGAGAGAACTAACAGAAGTTGGGTATGATGTTAAATGTATCTTTATACAGACAGATTTAGATGTAGCGTTACAAAGAAATAATGAGAGAGACAGAAGTATACCTGAAAAAATTGTAAAAGCTTCACATAAAGCCGCTCAAGGTGTGAAAAAAATGTTAGAAAAGAAACTGAAAAGAGACTTTCATGAAATAACAAATAATGGTGGACCGATTGATATTAAAGTGGCAGGTAAATTATCAACTTGGTCTAGACAGATAAACAGTAAAGGTATTGAATGGATATCAGCTGTAAAAAGAGGTATGAATTCTTCTGTTAGAGAAGACATACATACTAGTACAATAGAAAAATTTAATAATTATATACATAATGGAGAATCGAAATGAATTTATTAAACTTAACATTAAACCAACCCTTAGAACCTTATACAGGATATGAACTATTTAACGAAAAACGAGTGATCGTGTTCGGATTACCTGGTGCTTTTACACCAACTTGTTCATCTAAACAATTACCTGGTTTTGAAGAATTGTATGATCAATTTAAAGAAAAGGGTATAGATGAAATATATTGTGTTTCAGTTAATGACGGATTCGTAATGAGATCGTGGGCTAAAGAACATACTTGTGGAGATAAAGTTAAATGTTTAGCTGATGGAAACGGTGAATTTACTAGAAGAATGGGTATGTTAGTAGAAAAAACTAATCTAGGATTTGGTATGAGAAGTTGGAGGTACGCTGCTGTTATAAATAATGGTATAGTAGAACAAATGTTCGAAGAAGAAGGTATGGAAGATAATCATGGTGAAGACCCATACGAAGTTTCAACACCAGAAAATATTTTAGAGAGAATATAATAAATGACAATAGCATCATCAAATATCGGATTTTCAACTATCGCGGCAGAGAAAGGTATAGGTAATAGTAATTTATCTTTAGCTGGTATGTCAGGTGGTCAATTAAAACTTCCGATGGCTGATGATCAAGGTGCTAGTTCACAGTACGGGACTTTTACTCAGACATGGACTTATGGTGGAGAGAATGCTTCTAGAAGTAGTTCTACTGTAACATCAGCTCAAGGTCAAGGTGTTACAGGATTAAATCAAGCATCTTACGCGTTGAGTGAATGGGTAGGTTTTGACCCAGGTGTCGATGCATCGGCCACTACAGGTACAGCGATACTTACTACTCAAAATACACAGAGTTCGGCATCTTGTTTTGTACTAGCTGGTTGTATCAATGATATATATTGTCAGAAATCAGGTAATACTATTACATTTTATGTTACAAAAACACAACAAAACTCCTTCTCAGGAACACCCGTAGGATATAACGGTGCCGGTTCAGGTACAACTTTATCAGGTACTACAGCTATAGGTACAATAACACTTGGTACGAATCAATCAGTTCCTACAGGTTGTTCTATGAGTTATACTACTACACATTCAGCTGGAAGCGGTGGATTCTTTGGTTCTGGTGGAATTGTTGCAACAGTATCAGGTGGTAGTACTAGTACAAGTAATTTAGGATCAACAAAAATAGGTTATAACGTCAGAAGTGGTGGTGTGTCAGAAGGTGGTCCTGGTACAAATTCAATAGCTAGATTTCAAAATACTTTCAAATTTAATTTTACAGGTGTGAGTAGTGGAAACTCAAGCTTTCCATTAATGACAACAGCTACAATTGGTATCAAACTCAATCAAGTTACATTTGCTGGTCATGGGTCTGGGTTTCTCTCATGTTAACAATACATACGACATACGATTTTCAAAGAACTTCTGGAGGTAAAACCGTTTCTCTACAAGCTTCAGTAGGTATTTATAAAGGTGAAATACCCACAAAAGAAATGTATTATAGAACTACACCTGATCAAAATACAGATTTTACGAAATTTGATAAACCTGACTTTTCTTCATTAACACCCGAAGAAACAATAATAGTACCATATGTCATACCATCAAATTTACAAACAACAGCTCTACCCGCTGATAGAAGTGGTACAACACCTGAAAGTTATACTGATTTTGACTATAAATTACGATTAATCGAAACAGAATTAGATAAAGAGGGTTCAGATGTTACTACAGCTATAAACACTTTATCAGAAAAATATAGTAGTCTAGAATTCACAACAGACTAGTTTATAAATTTTTAAATACATAAATACATTATAATAACGGAGAATCAAAAATGTCATTTCCATGGAAACCAATAACAACTGAAGCTAACTTACACGCTTCAACTGTTTCAAATGTCGGTCTAAGTCGATATGTTAGATTACTTAATACCGCGGCAGTGGGTACTGAACATCTTATAACATTAGCTAATGTCGGTACAACAACGATAGGTACATTTACCATCGAAGGTCAACAAGAAGTAATTATACAAAAGGACCCAACTGATACTTTAATAGGCAACGCAGTAGTAGAAGCTGTTGGTGTCTCAATAAACAGTAACTAATATTATGAAAAATACAACAGTAGTCACCGACTTCAAAGACCTTAAGAAGGCTATAGCCGAAGTCACAAAAAAACAACCAGCTCAAACTCGCTATCAACAACAAGCGAAAAAAATGGGATATACAAAAGACGAAACTGTTGTAACAGAACAATCTATATCAGAGGCTTCAGCCTTTGATGGTATGAAAGACATTGTTAAAACTAAAGGTGCTAAGAAAGTCAATGGTGTAATGATTGATATGTTTACAGCTAGTGTCATAACAAAAGCTTATGATAAAGTAAACGACGCTAATAAAAAGAAAATGGAAAAGGCTAATGTTCAGACATTAGTAGCATTAGCACAGAAAGTCATGGGACTCAAAGCATCAAACGAATTCGGTAAAGATCCTTTAAAGGGATTTCCATACAACGAAGTATCAAAGAACGAAGAAATACAAGAATTAATATCTAAAGAAGGTTTCGCGAGTGACGCTCAGAGAAAAGCAGCGTTCGCTAACGGATACAAAGAGAAAGGTAAAAAGAAAGAAAAGAAAGAAGATATTGAAGAAGGTAAATACACAGAGTATTCTGATTTATTAGTAATGAAAGCTAGAATCATTGATAAAGAAGGTCCTAAGTCAAATAAACTTCCAGCAGTTGATGATGCTATTAGAATAGCTAAAAAGAAACTCGGTGTAAAAGAATCAGTTCTTAATGAAGGTACATGGGCTGTTCCAGATTCATATAAGAAGTTATATAATTTACAAGTAGGTTTCTTACAGATGCCATCAAAAGCTAATCCAGCTAATGCTAAGAGAATGGCTAAAAATATATACAATATATTTGGCGATGATAGTTTTTATGATGATTTATTAAAAGTAGAAAACGGTGATGATACAGAAACAAAAGATTTAAGAGATTTAATAGTTAAACATTTAGAACCTTGGGGACTTAAATTTAAGAAAGGTTCTAAGTATCAAATTACACATGCACCACAGAAGTGGATAGATAATATGACAGCTGAACCAGCTGAGTCAGCTAAGAAAAGAAAACCAGGTAGACTTAAACCTACAGGTCTAGGTCGATCAATGAAAGTTGATTTATTGAAAGAAGACGAGATGTCTAGAGCGAAAGAAGTTATAGCTTTACAGAAGAAACACGATCAAGAGAAAGAAGCTGAAAAAGATAAACTTGAGAAAGAAAAAGAGAACGCTAAGAAGGCAGCTGAAAGAGCTAAACAAACAGAATCTTTTGTTACTAAATCACCATTCAAATTAAAATCAAAACAATATCCTAGAGCTATCTCTATTGAGTCTAAAGGATATGGTCGTAGACATGCTAAATCAGAAGACATATTAGAAGCTTGTGAGTCATTTGGTATGATTACTGAACAAGAATTACAAATAGAAAAAATTGAAAAAGTTCTAGGTAAACAAGGATTTTTGACATATAATAAACTTGAGTTAGACGATATCTTTGAAGATAGAGAAACACAAAGAATGATCTTAGCTCTTGAATCAGTTACAGAAGATACTAAACCTACAGAATACAATAGAGAAAGTATTACAAGAGCTTTAGAAGAAGACTTAAATGTAGAGTTTACAAAACCAGATGGTATGAAAGCTGTAGGTCCTGTTCTTAAGATGAGTGGTAATACATATAATCTTAAAGATATGCATACAGGTAAATCATTCACATTTAAGTACATAAACGAGGACAAAGAAGTGAAAACATTCGGACAAGTAATTAGTGAAGCTAGATTCTCAGCTAAACTAGTAAAACAGGCTGGTGGTATAGCTTTCGACAAAAGATATGTCGGTGGTAATATGACTGGAGCTACAAACGCTATAGAGAAATTAAAGAAAGGATTATCAGACGATCCTAAAGTTAGAGAACTATTGAGAATCGCTAATGAAAGTTTCAATACACCATTTTTCAAAGAGATGAATGCCGAAGATCAAGACGCGTATGTTAAGTTTTTCCAATCAGCATTAAAAAGATTTGATGTTACTTCACCCGCTCAACTTTCAACAGATAAGAAAAAAGAATTCTTTAACTACATTGATAAGAACTATAAAGCTAAAGATGAAGATGTAAAAGAAAACAATATACCACATATGTGTGCTACTCATGTAGAACATGCTATGTGGGGTTCAGGTGTTTGTGTATCAGGTGATCATGATCTAATAGAACAAGAAGACGGTTCATTTGATGTAAAACATTACACAGTAGAATTCGCTCATGGTATCGAAGAAATGGTATCGGTACAAGAATTGGGTGTAACAAAAGCTGAATCTCATGCTCATGCGATGGCTAAGAAAGCTGGTCGTAAAAAACTAAAAGCTAATAAATCTGAACAATCTAAAGTTGATGCCAGAAGAAAGACTTTTAGAGAAAAAATGAGAAAATTAGGTTACATTAAGGCCAAATAAAATGATTACAGAAGGTAGAAAAGCTCCAGATATGGGGATGCCATCTCAAGCAGGTAATAACTTATTACATGCCTTAGTATTAAAAGCTAAGTCTGAAAGAGAACTTAAGGGTATGATCGATAAGTTAGCACTCAAAATGGGTGGTAAGTATAAAGATGCTAAAGACCCTGTAATATTAGATACAGCGATTGATTTCTTTCAACAGAAAGGGAACAAGGGTGAACAAGGTAAGCCTGATAGGAATGTCTTTGTTCAAGTAAAAGGAGCTGCCGATCTTCGGAATGGTAGTGTGATTAAACTAGATGATAAAAAACAAGTTAAGATTACTCAAGATCAAGCTAATAAAATCATCAAGAATTTACAAAAACTTAAACCTCTACAAAGAGGTCAAGTCCAGAAAGCGATGCAGAAGGATAAAACAGGTTTTGATAAATTTTTAAAGATTCTAGATGTATAAATACATATAAGAATTAAATTAAATATCGGGAGATAAAACAATGCCACTATGGGGAGCAACAGACGCAGACGAGTCAAAGCCTAAACACTTGACTACTGCACAAAAGAAAGAAGTCTACGCCGCAGCCGGTGGTTGGACAGTCGAAGCAGGTTCTACAATGTCTGGTAATGGTAATACAAGTGCCACACCAGAAGTTTTAGTGGCTATTGGTTCATTGACAACTTCATTAGGTTCAGCAGACATAACAGGAATAGAATGGATCACAACAACAGCAGATAAATCTGATGGATTTACTTTATCAGTAAGAGCTAGATTTAACGAATTTGTTGATGTCGATACAACTAGCGGAACACCTTACTTAGCCGTTACTAACGGAAACCAAGGTTCTGGTACAGGTAGAGGTCCACACAACTTAGCATACGCTTCAGGTACAGGTACTAATGAATTAGTATTCTCACTAGCAATAGGAGCAGCTAACGCAGCTACAAATGCTGATGATGTATTAGTAATCGGTGCTAATGCCATGAACTTGAACTCTGGTACTATTAAAGATGCCGGTACTTCAACAAACGCGACTATTACAAATGCCGCGTCAATTGGTACAGCAGCTGGTTCATTAACAGTTACAGCGTAAATAGGATAAAATTATGAAATCTTTTAAAAGTTATATTAAAGAAAGTAATGGATCTGGTGGGATATCAAGTGATATCCCTCAAGATTTTCATATGCTTGACAAAGAAGATGTGAGACAAAGAGTTAACACTTGGTTAGAAGGTTGTTCAAGTATGGAATATTCTTCTGTAGAAGCAGCTTTAACTCAATTAGCAGGTAAAGTTCAACAACTAGGGTTAACATTCAATATGTCAGAACAAGAGTTCGGTCAAGATGGTTCAATAACTTTGAACGTACATCAATATGGTGAGAAATTTGACCCTGCTGATACTCATGTATTAGTACCAACAATACCAGAAGACTTATCAATGACTGTAGATTACTCAGTTAGTGGTCAAGGTGGATATGTAATATCAGCTAAATTGAACTAGTTTTCGTAAGTACTATATACTTACATGATGGATATATTTGAAGACCTCAATGAGGACAATTTTACACTTTTCGCTATAAGATATTACGATAACCCTCAATGTACGAGTACAGAGGAATTTTATGAAGATATCAGAAGATTTCGATATCTGAAAAGACTTCTAAAACGGTACACAAAAACGGGTGAATTAAGAGAACGCTTAATTCTCAATCATTTAATAGTGTTAAGTAATTTGTTTGGCGTTGATAACACCATCAAAATGTTAGAGTTCAAAATCGAAACCGAGTATTGGTCTATTTTAAAGACTTGTTTGTTATATTTGAATTATATAGATGAAGATTGGAAAGTAGAAATTCCATTAGACAACGAAGTTACACAACGAATGAGAGAAATTTAGATATGGCAAGTAGAGCTATAGACACAGTTATCACCTTTAGAGTTCTGAAACTCTTAACAAAAAAATGGACTGAACATGAAGCCTTTAATTTAGGTATCATTGACAAAAAAGGTAAAAGAAATAAAGAAGTCCCTATCGATACAAAAGAAAAGAAAGAAGCGTTTACCTTTCTACACAGACTTGTATTCAATCTCAAAAGAATCATAGAATTACTACCAGGTGGTAAATCAAGACTTGGTTCTTACGCTGCCGCGTTATTTCTTATAAAAGAACACACAGGTTTATCTGGTTCTCAGTTAGACAAAGAAGTATTTAAATATCTACAAGAAGCAGATCTTTTGGATAAAAATCTACTAGAAGAATTCGAACCGATCACAAAGTTAGAAACAGAAAAAACATTTCAACTCAGACAAAACATGATCATTAATGAAGATTTTGAAGCTGAAAGAGGTGATACACTAATTCATTCAGGTGCTAAACCTGTAGGAAAAGTATATGGAATTAGTCTATTTAGAATGTATAATGTCGATCAAAACAAAATGATGATATGTTCAGGACATGACTTAAAATGAGTAGAGACTATAAAAAAGAGTACGAAAGATATCATTCTAAACCTGAACAAAAGGTCCGTAGAGCGGCTCGTAATGCTGCTAGAAGACTTCTAAAAGACCGAAAAGATATCAAGGGTAAAGATGTACATCATAAAGATAACAACCCAGAGAACAATGACCCGAAAAATCTATCAGTAGTCAGTAAAAATTACAATAGAAAAGAACCTAGAATGAGAGAAGACATGGGTACTACAACAGGTACACATATAGCGGGTACTGGTGACGATAGTTCTACAGTATTAGTCAAGAAGAAGAAAAGAATATTGAAAAGAATTAAAGACACAACTAACTATAATAAGAAGGGTGGACATGATGTCTAACTTTCTCAACTTTCTTAAAACTTGTGTTATAAAGATAAAAGATTTCATTATTTGGTTATGGTTGAGATTTATGAGACTTTTCGAAGATCATAAATATCTTCATGTAACACACACTAAATATAATAGTGAAGGTGAAGTAGTAGATGTCTTAATCAAGAGTTTTACAGTAAGAAAGTTCTATAAACAATCACCGAAACACATAAAGTTCAAGACTTATGACGGAACTTATGTAGAACTAAAAACAGCGACACCGATGGATTACATGACAGAAACAATAGTTGGTGAAGTTAAAACATTTGAATAATGAGTGAGTGTCCAGAAGATTTAGTCTGTTTTACAGAAGATGATTGGACAGATTTCGTTACAGAATATGAATTAGAAATCATAGACGAAGTTGGTAGATTACCTGATGTACAACCAGCAAGTGATGCTCAAGCAGTTGTAGACTTTGGTTGGCAACTATTATTTTTAACTCCTTGGGAGTTAGCTTATATAGCTCTACCAATGACTGTATTAGCTTTCTATGGACTTACCATATATGGATTATTCAAATATATACAGAGGAAATTCTCATGATTGAAAAAATAATAGCAGAGAACTTAAAAATAGATCAAGACTCAATTAAAGATGATTCAAATTTTGTCAATGATCTTGGAGCAGATTCACTAAATATAGTAGAAGTGATTATGAATATCGAAGAAGAATTTGATATTGAAATACCAGATGATGATGCTGAAACACTTCATACTGTAGGTGATTTAAAACAGTACATTGAGGATAATTCATAATGCAACAGTTTTTTATAGCAATAATACTAATTTTAGGATTAGGTTGTTGGTGGTTGTATTCAGAGAATCAAACATTGACAATGAACAATATGCAATTAGAAGTTGCTATTGAACAACAAGAAGAAGCGATAGCGACTATTAAAGAAAGTTATGAGAAACAAGGTAGAGCCTTGAATCAGTTATCTTCTAGAAACGCTCAGATAGAAGCTGAGATGAACGGGTACTTGGATATATTCAGAAGACATAATCTGAATAAATTAGCGATAGCTAAACCAGGTTTAATTGAAAAAGATGCCAATGATGCTACATCAGCGGTTTTCAGGAGTATAGAAAATGATAGCAAAGAGCTTGATTCGTTGGACGATCCTAGTTCCGACATTAATCCTAACAATTAGTGGTTGTTCTATTATGGGTACAAAACCCATAACAGTTAGTTCAGCACCTATTGAAATAGACATTATTCAACCAACAATGCCGAGAAATATTGATCTTAAAGATCCTCAATGGCATGTAGTTTCATCAGCTAAAATTGTTAATCCATGTGTCAAAGAATCATATGAACCTAAACAGTTTGATAAAGACAATAAAGAGAAGTTTAAAAGACCGAAGATAGATCACCCTGAAGGTTTACTAAATGATAAAGGTAAAGTTATCAGAGTATGTAAACTCGGTAAAGAGAATAATTGGCCAGAAGGTTACACATACTTAGATAAATTCTTAGATGAAGTAAAGAAAAAGAATAGTGGTGATGTAGTGTTCTTCGCGATCACTACAGAAGACTATGAGTTGATGGCATACAATATGCAAGAACTCAGAAGATATATTCGAGAAGTACAAGAAGTAGTCGTGTACTATCGTAATGTAACAATCAATGATAAAGAAGCTGTCGGAGCTAAAGTCACTAAAAAATAATATCTTGACAGATTAGCGAAAGCTGATATAATAGATATATGAACTAAAATAATTTAGTTCTTAATAAAAATGTTATTGCTACGGCAATGACACTTTTGACAAAAGGAGAAAAAATGTCAAACACAAATACGCCTTCGCTCAAGGCTTCAATAAAAGAGTATGAAGAATCCACTACTGAAACCTTTCTAGGTAAAATCCAAAAACCTGAACTTGTTGATAAGTATCTTGGTAGAATGATGTTACAATTAAAGTTTGTAGAATCTGGTGGGGCTACAAAACAAACACGATCTATAGATTTAAGTGATTCTCATATCAGTAATCTAGCTGATTCATTGGAAAGAGAAATACAGTATGATCAACCACCTCTTATGGTATTTAAATCAAACGAAGAAAAGTATGTCATTGTTCAAGGTGAACATAGACTTCAAGCTTTAAAGAGATTAGGGTTTGAAGATTATTTCTTTGATGTCATTGATATAGATATCGATCATCCAGGCCTGGCTAAGAATCATCAATATAATCATTGGTATAGTTTGATTAGTAATAGATCAAATGACCACACACCAGCGGGTGTTCCAAAATTAACTGAAACATCAGCGTCTATGCTTACTGATATCAGTAACGGACTATTAGATAGAGAAGATTTTAGTATGGAGAATCAGGATAAAGCTGAGTCATGGGTCAGTACATATAGACCAAGTGCTTCTACAAATCAAGTTAAAAATATATTAAGACGAGTGAGAGAAGATTTAGATGATATAGGTACATTCAGAACTCTAAAAAAAGAGAAAGCTAGACCAGTAGCTCAAGCTTGTGGTTTATCTGATGATGTACATATAGTGTCACATGATATGTTAAACAGATACTATTATGATTTCTTATGCACAGGTCAAAAACATGATATAGTAGTTCGTATCAATTCTAGTAATTTTGCTTTGAATAGTGAACAATTAAAGACAGAGAGAAATAACTGTATAGATACTGATCACAAATATTCACTTAGAACTGAAAAGTCTAAGTTAAGAAGTCTTGGTGTATCAGATGCTATACTTAACAGAGTTAAAGTTAAAGGGTTTTTACCTCAAGGTAACAATGAACCGAGTACAAAGTTAATCACCTTGACAAATAAGCAAAGGCTAGTATAATAGATAGTATATATTATGTTTTGGGTTGATAAAAAATATTTACGATTAGTCAGTTCTCGGTTTAGAAACGCCAAGTGGAAAACCGAAGACTTACTTAATCATTCGTGTCCGTATTGTGGTGATTCTGAAAAGAATACTCATAAGGCACGTGGTTATCATTTCAAAATGAAAGAGACTTTTGTATACAAATGTCATAATTGTTCTATATCTAAAGCTTTCAGTAAGTTTCTAAAAGATCATGATACAAAACTATATAATGAGTATTGTGTAGAAAAGTTCTATAAGAAAGAACCTTCATTTACGAGTGTTATAGAGAAGACAACAACACCGATATTTAAAGACGATCCTCTCAAAAAAGTGGGTTGTGTATCAGCGATCGATAGTCAAGTAGCGATAGATTATCTCAATCATAGAAAGATTCCGAAACACAAATGGGACGAATTATACTATATTGAAAATTGTCAATCTCTAAGTTCTTTGGATTATAAGTATAGAGATAGAGTGTTTGGAAATGACCCAAGATTAGTTTTACCTTTCTATTCAAGACAAGGTAAATTAGTGGGAGTTTCAGGCAGGGCTTTAAATAACAATAAACTAAGATATCTTACACTAAAATTTGATGATCAAGAACCACTCATCTACGGCTTACGAACAGTCGATTATAATAAAGTAGTATATGTTACAGAAGGTCCGATTGATAGCTTGTTTCTTCCTAACTCGATTGCAGTCGCTGGAAGTGACTTCTCAAAATTAAATTCAATAGTACCTACAGAACAAGCTGTGGTAGTGTTTGATAATGAGAGAAGAAACCCTCAGTTACACAAATTGATGAGTCAAGTAATAGAAGACGGATTCACTATCTGTTTTTGGCCAAAGACTATATTACAAAAAGATATCAATGATATGGTATTGAATGGTTTATCTTCTAATGTTATAGAAGATATTATTAACAAAAATAAATTTTCAGGGTTATCAGCAAGAATGGCCTTGAGCGACTGGAGTAGAATTAGTGGGTGAGGATCAACAAAAGATTGTTAAGCGAAGTGGTGAAATAGAACCAATAGATTTAGAGAAAGTACATAGAATGGTAGAGGCGTCTTGTAGTGATGTGGCTGGTGTATCAGCTTCAGCTGTAGAGATGAACTCAGGACTTCAATTTTATGATGGAATGACTTCAACAGAGATACAAAGTATACTCATTAAGTCAGCCGCTGATCTGATTAGTTTGGAGACACCAAATTATCAGTATGTAGCAGCTAGATTGTTGTTGTTTCAAATAAGAAAAAGTGTGTTTAACACTAAATGGAAAGATTCAAAGATTTATCCACCATTGAAAGATATCGTTACACGAAATATCAATTATGAAGTGTATGACGAGAAACTCATTACATATTATAGTGATGAGGAGTGGGATAAATTGGACAGTCATATGAAACACGATAGAGATTTGTTGTTTACATATGCTGGTCTAAGACAGGTTGTAGACAAATATCTAGTTCAAGATAGAAGTTCTGGAAAGATATTTGAATCACCTCAATATATGTATATGTTGATAGCAGCTGTCTTATTCAAGAACTATCCGTCAGATAAGAGGTTGTCGTATGTCAAAAGATACTATGACGCTGTTTCAACATTTAAAATCAATATTCCAACACCTATCATGGCTGGTGTTCGTACTCCTTTACGACAGTTTGCGAGTTGTGTTCTTGTCGATTGTGATGATTCTCTTGACAGTATTTTTAGTTCTGATATGGCTATTGGTAGGTATGTGGCTCAGCGTGCGGGAATTGGTATTAATGCTGGTCGAATTCGAGGATTGGGTTCAAAGATTCGAGGTGGCGAGGTACAACATACGGGTGTCATTCCATTTCTTAAGAAATTTGAATCAACAGTTCGTTGTTGTACTCAGAATGGCGTTCGAGGTGGTTCAGCGACTGTACATTTTCCGATATGGCATCAAGAAATTGAAGACATTATTGTTCTTAAAAACAACAAAGGTACAGAAGACAACAGAGTCAGAAAACTAGACTACTCAATACAGATATCTAAACTATTCTATGAGAGATTTCTCAAGAACGAAGACATAACATTATTTTCACCTCACGAAGTACCAGGTCTATATGACGCATTCGGTACAGATAAATTTGATGAACTCTATGAACAGTATGAAAGAGCTTACTCAGTACCCAAAACTAAAGTAAACGCTCAAACATTGTTCATGGGGTTACTCAAAGAAAGAGCTGAGACAGGTCGAATTTATATCATGAACATAGATCATTGTAATACTCATTCATCTTTTGATGTAACAGAAGACTCAGGTAAAATTACTATGTCTAATTTATGTCAAGAAATTACATTACCAACTGAACCATTACAAAGCCCGAATGACGTTGATGGTGAGATAGCTTTATGTATTCTCTCAGCTATCAATGTGGGTCAGTTAACTCAAGATTTAAAAGACTTACCTGAACTATGTGATCTAGCAGTTAGATCATTAGACGAAGTAATTGATTATCAAAATTATCCTGTACTAGCAGCTGAACATTCAACAATCAATAGAAGAAGTTTAGGTATAGGTTATATCGGACTAGCACATTTCTTAGCAAAGAATAAGTTCAAGTATGAAGATCCTGAAGCACACAAACTAGTACATAGATTATCAGAACATTTTCAGTACAATTTGATCAAGACCTCAGTAGAACTAGCAAAAGAGAAAGGTCCGTGTGGGTATGTCAGTCAGACTAAATATCATAAAGGATTACTACCTATCGATCACTACAAAAAAGAAGTTGACGAGATTGTTAAACCTGAATATGAGTGTGATTGGGAATCACTAAGAGAAGAAGTAGTTAAATACGGAGTGAGAAACAGTACATTGTCGGCTCAGATGCCGTCTGAGAGCTCCTCTGTAGTCTCAAATGAGACAAACGGTATAGAACCACCTAGAGATTACTTGTCAATCAAGAAATCAAAGAAAGGACCTCTCAAACAGATAGTACCAGGATATCCTCATCTAAAGAATTTCTATACATTGTTATGGGATCAACTTAACAACGATGGATATATCAAGATTGTAGCTATTATGCAGAAGTTCTTTGATCAAGGTATCTCTGGGAATTGGTCTTATAATCCTGAAAACTATGAAAATAATGAAGTACCCTTATCAGTCATGGCTAAAGATATGTTGAATACATATAAATATGGGTGGAAGACTTCATATTATCAGAATACATACGATAGTAAAACCGACGAAGATATCGAAGCTGACGCGAAAGATATCATTTCTAATAATATGCACGAAGACTTTAAAGATTATGGTCCAGATGTAGATGATGAAGAAGATTGTGAGGCCTGTAATATATGAGCATATTTAATAAAATGAAAGTAAACACACTAAAACAACCAATGTTCTTCGGTGAAGAACTAAACACACAAAGATATGATGAATTCAAATATCCGATATTTGATAAATTGACACAAACACAATTAGGATATTTCTGGAGACCAGAAGAAGTATCTCTACAGAAAGATCGAAACGATTATCAATCACTAGACGAAGGACAAAAACACATCTTTACTAGTAATCTAAAGTATCAAACACTATTAGATTCTGTACAAGGTCGTGGTCCAGCTTTAGCCCTACTGCCGTATTGTTCTATACCAGAACTAGAGGGTTGTATATTAGCTTGGGACTTTATGGAGTCTATACATAGTCGATCTTATACTTACATTGTGAAGAATCTATATTCGAATCCGACAGAAGTGTTCGATACAATACTTGATACGAAAGAAATTGTACAAAGAGCTGAGTCTGTAACAAAAGGATATGATGATTTCATAGATTACGCAATGAGGTGGAAACTTGGTCAAGTAAATGATGTTAGAGAACTCAAAAAACGATTCTATTTGATGATGATATCTATCAACATCTTAGAGGGAGTTCGATTCTATGTATCATTCGCTTGTACATTCGGGTTTGGTGAGCTGAGACTTATGGAGGGATCAGCTAAGATAATAAGTCTGATTGCTCGTGATGAGTCTCAACACTTAGCTATATCACAACATATCATCAAGAATTATCAAAAGTTTGAGAATGATAAAGAGATGTTATCAGTCATGAAAGAATGTGAAGATGATGTCTATGAAATGTACAGACAAGCTGTAAAAGAAGAAAAAGAGTGGGCATCGTATTTGTTTAAAGACGGATCAATGATTGGTCTTAGTGAGACATTACTATGTCAGTATGTAGAATTTATCGCGAATAAGAGACTCAGAGGTATCGGACTTGATCCGATCTTTGATATCTCAACACGAAACAATCCTCTACCTTGGACTCAACATTGGTTATCAAGTCGAGGACAACAAAACGCACCACAAGAGACTGAAATAGAGTCATATATCATTGGTGGAATTAAACAAGATATTGAAGGTGATACATTTGGAGATTTTAAATTATGAAGAAATGGTATCAAATATTATGGGGTTCAAGAGAAGAAGACGATCTAGTAAAAAAACAGATTGACGATTCACCAGACCCTGCAGATTTAACAATAGAAAATGCTTATAAGACAAGATGGATATGGTATCATACGATACTAGCGGGACTCATGTTTTTCGCTAACATCATCATGTTCGGTATTTTCATCTTACTAGCAATAAAATTATGAAATTAGATGATGTAGAGAAAGTACACCCAATGAAACAAATAGCAGTCATGTCAGTAGTACAAGTAGTTGTGTTAGCGTTCATGGGTGTATCAATGTATGTTATAGGAGTATTATTTAAATGAAAATAGAGATTTACAGTAAACCTGCTTGTCCATTTTGTGACAAAGCGTTATTTTTAGCACAACAAGTCGTACAAGAATCAGTACATACTTACAACAAGTATATGTTAGACGAAGATTTTACGAGAGAAGAACTGTTTGAGAAGTTTCCAACAGCTAGAACATTTCCACAGATCACTATAGATGATGAATCTATCGGTGGATATACTGAATTCGAGGCTTATATAAGAGAGAATAAATACTAATGGACACACTAGAACACCACGAAGAAAACTGTATAGAGATGTTTTGTGATGAGTGTGGTGCTGACTTTACAGTAGAACATGAAATGGGTATACAATATATCCCACATTATTGTACGTTTTGTGGTGAAGAAATATATCGTGAAGAGGATAATATAGATTATGATGAAATTGATAAAGAAAGTATTCACTAAACAACATCTAGAAACGAACATATACACGACATTTATACTAATATCTTTAGTGTTAATGTCATTCGCGTCTTGTACAACAACGATAGAACCTCTAGACGGACTTTGTTATAACGACAGAGACGGTTCATATATGTGTCCAGAAGAAGAATCTGAAAGAGATATGGAAGAATTTGAACCCCTATATGAGTATTGTGAACCTTGGGAGTTTGATGGTGAAGCTTGGATAAACTGTATTATGAATGAAGAATCAAGAAGAAACTTGATCAGAAAACTAGCATGAGACATGAACAGTGGTTGTACTTTAAGAGTGCTATAGACCCAAAGTGGTGTGATGATTTCGTCAAATACTGTACAGAGTCATACGAACCTGTAGAATCGACAATCGGATTCAAATCACAATCAACTAAATCAGACTATCGAGAGTGTGACATAAGATGGTTAAACTCTAATAGTGAAACAGAACTAGTCGATATGTTATGGACTTATGTCAATAGAGCTAATCGTGACTCTTTTGATGTAGATGTACGATACATAAACGAACTACAGTTTACGACATACAAAGGTAAGAACGAAGGTCGTTATGGTTGGCATCATGATGTAGACTTCAAGAATCCACAACCGTATCATAGAAAACTCAGTCTCACACTACAATTAAGTGATCCACAAGACTATACAGGTGGTGAATTCGAATTCGAGTCTAGTATAGACAAATTACCCGAAGAATACAGAGAGAAAGGTACCGTTCTAATCTTTCCGTCATTCTATAAACACCAAGTCCAACCTGTCACCTCAGGTACAAGACATTCACTAGTAACATGGGTAGAAGGCCCACATTGGAGATAATATGATGAAACAATCAGTAGAAGTACAAATAACCCTAAACTATACAGATCAACCTTCTGAAGCGATTGATGGTAAAACACAACCCACGAAAGAAAGAATCATGCGTGATCTATACGAAATGATAAGAGAGGGTAAGACTTTATCATACAAAGAGATAAGAAGAACACAACATAAACCGATAGAATCAGAGAGATAGAACAATGATAACACACGAAGAAGTAATACTATTAGTAGAAAAGAACCCAAACGATAGTCAATTAGGGACAAAGATAAGACAATTATACTGGTACGATAGAGAGAAACCGTATAGACACGAAGACAATTTACCTGAGATTACACCTCAAATGTCATTACATGGAATGGGTGATATCACAGAAGAACCAGCTATCATCGCCGCGCAACAAACCATAACCGAAGGCACGAGCGATACGAGCCTCGATTCACAGATGGAAGAAGCTCATAGTATACTCGAAAACGAGAAAAGATTTCCAGGTAATAAGAGTACAGACTACACAGTTCACGAAGAAAAAATCGACACAACATTAGCGTATTCAACAAATCCTCACCCAAGAACAGTCATATAAAAACTCCCTAAATACTTCTTATCATGGCAATAAGAAGATATACAGAGAGTCAAAACATACGATTCGAAAGACATATAGTTAAACTCATAGACGAAGCTCTAGAGAGTCAATGGTGTACGGATCAAGGATTCAATCGATCAGACTTAATAAGACATCTAGTTAGAGTCGGATTACACAATTTTCAACGAAATCAACCCATGAATAGAGAGTTCATAAGAGAAAGAGAAGATTCTTATGGTTCTTTAGATGTGTCTCAGAGTAGTAAAAGAGATTTATTCGGAGACAATTAGAGTGTGGTTTGAAGATATTATAGTCGTTCTCATAGTCTCATTTCTATGGTGTTGGACAATACTAGTGTTATCAAGGGGTGTAGGGCCTTGTGAAGACTCAGAAGATGATGATTCTCTTTGAGTAAACAGTTTTAGAAC
>Ga0208545_1000163_pt1 | contig 30576 bp, 48 predicted proteins | sample DEB08_DNA_12_FD_185498 | JGI IMG/M metagenome (GOLD analysis project Ga0208545, IMG submission 185498) | Aqueous microbial communities from the Delaware River and Bay under freshwater to marine salinity gradient to study organic matter... | ecosystem: Environmental > Aquatic > Marine > Coastal ... | reverse complement strand
CTCTCGTGTGCCGGGAAGCTGTTCCTTGCGGCAGATAACCATCTTCGGTTTGTTGCCTTCATTCCAACTGCGCCATACAGACTGTGGGCAGTCCTTCATAATCAGATACTCAATCGCCTGTTCTTCCGTCATAGCTTCTACAGGCTTGGTGTTGTGCAGCAGGAAGCCACGAGTGTGCTTCTTGAAGTCAGGCTGTGCTTCGTCTTTGGCTAGTTCCCAGTACACTTCGACAGGTGGCAGGATACCGCCCTGTAGCGCACACGCCATCCAGTTGGGGTCAGGAACCAGTATCTTTGCACATTCATCAATGCTGTCCTCATAGACAACCCGATAGTCCGACTGCACACCCTCAAGGTTCTCTTTGGCCCAGCAGAGCCTATCCCATAGATGTGTGCCTTGAAACTCTGGGGTCACTGTCATGCGAGGTCTCCGTGTACAATTATGGCGTTTTTATCAGCGTCTACAGCACTGCCACTAGCATTTACAAGTTGAACTTTTATTCTGTCTGCATGTGTGTTGTTGTTGCCACCACCTGTCCAAGATATATATCCATTTGTACTGCCATACTGACCGCCAATCCCCGCAGCCGCAAATTTAGATGCAGCCCCAAAGCTAGTAGTAAATACTACTTCATAGTCACCTGTTCCAACATCAACCATAGAACTTTGATTGAGTGAGTCATCTACAGTTACTGAAGCGTTCCATTTGCACCACGCCTTCGCACTACCATTCACCACAAAATTCGTAGCCAGCGAACCCGCAGTCGAGTGCGTCAGGGTATCTGCTTTGAGTGTACCGAATGCCATCTATGCTACTCCTAACACGCCATCAATACGCATGGCACAAGGTACGAGCCATCGTCGTAGGTATGTGAAACTGTTGTGCTGGTGACCTTTGCAATCGTCTTGCTGCGAACAATGTCATCATCCTGCGGCTTGGCTGTGCCGTCACCTGCACTCATCAGCAAGTCGCCTCGTGCCACTGTTGTGCCGCTGGCAATGCGGATGACCATATCACCTGTCATTGCGACGTTCATATCTGCGGTGAAGTCAGTGTCGTCATCATCCCAATTAACGAACACACCAGCCACATTTGCATCGCCCTCGACTGACGAAACCGCCATACAGTTAAGCTGCTCGTTGTCTTCTGTTACGCCATCCTTTGTCCACTCAGCCATCTGGTCGAGGTTGGTCATCACCGTGCCTTTGACTAGGCCATCAATGCGGTTGCCGTCAGTGGCTTGTGACCAGCGAGAAAGGTGGCCACCGTTGTATGAAACAGTGCTGCCGGATACAGAAATAGTGCCTTCCTGCGTGCCAGCTTGATAAAAAGCTATCAAAACGCCGTCATCTCCGCTTCTATTGAAGCGGCCCGGAGCCGAACCGGAAGCACTAAAGAATGAAATTCCTGTGCCACGTATTGCTGCTCCTGCCGTTGTATTTCCTACACCGGGGCTGTCTGTAGAAGACTGGCCGAATAGAACATGACCGCTGCTGTCGATACGCATACGTTCTGTGTTGGTAGTGCCAAAGACCAAATCAACGCCTTGCTCGTGCCACACACGCCCGTTTCGGCTAGTGTCCTGTGAGACATAAAAGCCATTGGCTGTAGTGCTATCGTTAGACCATTTTATTTTCTGCTCTGGGTACGGTGATGACGCTGCTTCCTCCAGAAACAGAAAATCTCCGTTATCAACATTCGTATTGCCCGTGCCATCTGGGTCGAGGGTGATGTCGTTGTTACTCGCAAGGCTGGTGATTTTGTTTGTCTTTACTTCACTCATGCGAGGTCTCCGTGAACATTAGCATGGATGTGGGTGCTGTCTGTTGCTGAATTTGTGGCATGTCCGTGTCCTACTCTGCAAGAACCAGTAGCAGGACCACTACTGTCTGTTATGAAGTTACACAACCTAACACTATCTGATTGCGACCCCTTGTTACTCATTGTCACCAAAGAATAATTACCGTTTGCCATGCTGTTGGTGTAATTTAAAGTGTAGTCTCCAGTTCCATTGTCGGTGAATGAAGTAAAATTAAAACTTCCTCTAATTCCATCGCTTGTTTGCCCATCGAAATTTACAAAAACTTTCGCCGCACTCTGCTTCGTCAGCGTAGCCGCACCGCCGCCAGTTGACTGGATGGTATCTGCCTTCAATACACTCATAGCGTCACCAATGTTCCACCGCTTTCAACGGTCAGGGTCACGCCACTGGCTACAGTAAACGGGCCAGTCACGTTTGCGTTCTCAGTTGCAAGAATGGTTGTGTCTGCCGTCAACGACTGTGCGTTGGTACGGAACAGGCCACCACCCTTGAAGTTGCCCTTGTTCTCAGCAGCGGGTGTGATTGTTGCGCCTTGCGGTGCAAGGTAGTTCACAAAGATATTGCCGGTGCCACTCGACGGGGCAGCAGTAAATGTCAGCGTAGTGCCGTCAGGAATAGTGTATGCAGCAGTGTCCTGAACAACACCGTCAACAGACACAAGGACATCCTGCACAGATGATACAGCAGTGGTCAGGGTGAATGTGGTATCGCTGCCATCACCATTGAACCGCTGTACTGCTACTGTGCTTTGAAAATTATCTGCTGTCTGCTGACCAATATAGGGCATTAGGTGATCTCCATAATTGACAAGCACACATCCGTAGCGCCTGATGCAGAAACCTTTATCTCGTCTGTGGCTTCAAGAACGACCTTATTACCCGCCAACAATTCCAAAGAAGAACCGGCAGGTATAGGCGCATTGGTTATTAACTCAACCGCCTGGTTGGCTTCGTTGTTAGCACCAGAACGATTTCCAGTGTCTGTGTTTAAAGTCACCGTCGCGGTAACTTGACTGGTTGTAGTGTTGCCAAGCACCAATCCAAGTATGACTGTCGTAGTCGAGCCTGCCACCGTATAGATGACATCAAGGGTGGTAACCCCAGCCTTGGTTACAGCTTTAAATGTATTAGCCATCTAAATCTCCATCAGCCAAGCGCAATCGCAAGAGCCGTCGCCTCGTCTGCTGCCGCTGTCGCGGTTGTTGCACCAATATCGGACAGCACTTCAGAGGCAGACCGACCCTCAATAGCTGTTCCGTTCACTCGTAAAAAGTCGTCGTCGGCAACGCCAGATGTAAACTTAGGCACGTTAGTGTTTGATATACCTGTATCTAACACCGCCGCAGTCCCCAAACCAATATCGGACCTGACCTCCGACACGCTCCGGCTTTCTAATCCGTTTGCAGTAAATCTAGCGAACTCATCGTCAGCAACAGATGCGCTGTCGATCTGCACCGCGTTAGTGTTTGATATTCCAAACGTCAAAGCAGCTTGACCGCCGATGTCGGACAAGACTTCTGCCGTTGACCGGCTTTCTAATCCGCTGGCCGTAAACCTAGCATACTCATCGTCAGCCACTGAACTGCTGTCGATCTTGACGGCATTTGTGTTGCTGATTCCGAATGTCAGACTAGCTTGGCCGCCGATATCTGAAAGAACTTCTGATGCAGACCGGCCTTCAATAGATGTGCCATCAATACGAAGAAAGTCATCATCGGCAGCGCCGCTTGTAAATACAGCCACATTGCCGTTGCTGATGCCTGTGGCCGCAACAGCCGCCGTGCCAAGCCCCAGCGTTGTGCGTTGTGCAGCGGCATCAGCATCATCCAACAGTGCTTTACCAGCAGCAGTAAGGTCATACGTAGCTGCGGCACCAGATCCTGTAAACTGAATACCCTTGTCAGCAGCAGATGTCAGGCCAGCAAGTGCCTGTAAGTCTGCGTCAAGACGAGCGTTAGCTAAAGTGCCAGATCCAATGTTGCTTGCATTAGTGGTGTCAGTTGTGGCTGACGCCGCCAAGGACGTGCCATTTAGTGTAATGGCATCTGCTTCTAGCGTACCGTCCACATCTACATCACCAGATATGTCTAGGCTGGGTGCAGCCACTTGACCAGTGAAAGTAGCTCCCGCTGTGCCAACAAGTGTTTGTGTTGTAGCGGGCAATGTGAGCGTAATGTTGCCAGAAAAAGCTGAGTGCGCCGGAGCCAACAACCTTGCATAGTGTGCGTTGCTCGACTCGCAGTAGAAATCTACATATGACTGTGCGCCGCTGTTCTTAATAGATACCGCGCCAGTGCTGATTGTTACGCCATTAGAGCCGTTGATCTGTGCAGTGCCGCCAATCTCCAGGTTGTCGCTTGCGTTAAGAAACACTGCTTTTTCGGCAGGTTGAGAACAAAAGATTGTCTTTGATCCAGCACCCCAGTTTACCGCAGAGTCAGAATTGCTGGACTCCAGAATGGTGGTACGCGCCAGCGTTGTGCCACTAGCTGTATAGGTGCCAATACCAACTTCAAAGTCAGTGCCGTCTGTACAAACGTAGTACGTTGTGTTGCTGTTACCGATAGACGAAAACGCCTCAAAACCAGTAACGGCACCGGCTAATGTATAAGTGCCAGTGCCGGTGGTAGTGGTCGATTCTTTGACCCTATCTTTGAGTACAAGTGCCATTACTTCAACTCGATCACTAGATTCCCTGCGTTGATCCGGAAAATGTCTCCATCATCGATTGTTCTGCTGGCATCCAACGCGCCGACAAACAATATGTTTCCACCAGAAGATGCGTCCGCGATAAAGGCGTGAGTTATTGTATCCGCTGTGGTGGTCCCCGCCGCAGCAAAATCAATGTTTGCCGCATTGGTGGCTGTCTGTGTGTCTGTGGAATCAGCGCCTATCGTCGTCCAGTTTGCTGCTGTAACCTGCACTCTTGCATAATTGGTGAAGTCTGCTTCCGTCACTGATCCAGTCTCAGCGGCAGATACGGCTGTAGCCAGCCCAATATAGATGCTGTCACCCGGCGAAGAAAAACTTAGCGAGTTGTTCTTAAATATGAAGTGCAACAAACGTCTTTCCAGATAGTTTGTTGCCGCATTAGATGTAGCCATGTTCTACTCCTTATGTGCGGGGCCGGTCTGGCAATCCCCTGCGATACGCATCGCTATTCTCTCTCGCCTCTGCAAGATCCTTCAACCTGGATAAGGCTTCGGTAAACTGCTTCTCATACATTTGCAACATGTCAGGCTCACCTTTCATGTAAATATACGCTTCATATAAGGAACCGTAAAGCAAGGCATTCGGAGCATTGGTGCTTAACCATGTTGTGCCGCTATCTGCGCCGGCAGTCAAAGAGGTTGGTCTATAAAAGTAATGAAACTCACATACATAGTTGCTGTCTGGAGTCGGCGCTAGAATTACGTTGTTCAAATCGAACCTAGCGTAATACTTAGGGGTGCCTGTTGTTGCAGAATTTGGATTGTACTCCTGTATGTAGTTTACATCCTTCTGCAACAAGAATTCTTTTGAACTGCTATTTGTAATAGACAACGAAAATGATGCTAGGAAATCTGTAGGTAACGACAAGAACGGATCGTTTTGAGATACGGCACTCGTAGCGTTCTTACGGAACAACTCAAGATCTACTAGATAGAATATGCGATCTTCAGTAGATCGAATAAAATCATCGATGTTCGAGACAAAAGCTGTTTCTGTGTTTTCAGTGTACTCCTGTATCGCTGTCTTCAACTGTGCAAAAGTGTACGCCATCTACTTCTCCAGTGTCACTGGGCCGGAGGTCGCATTTTCACCACCCCCGCGTTGACCACCTGCTGTTGCGGTTCCGGATGTGGCTGTGAAGGTATACGTGTCGGTGTCCACAACAGTGATCGAATAACCCGAACCGCTCTCCAAAACCGTGCTTGTAAATCCATCAAAGCCCTCCGTCTTGCGGAATCTTACCGTATCTGAGGACGAACGTCCATGAGATGGCTCGATAACAGTGATAACTGCTGATCCCGATGCCCCTGACAAGAAGGGATTTGCTATTAATAATCTAGCAATCGACACTTCTGTACGCTGATCAGGACGTGGGTCATGAAGCGCTTGCGGGTCCGGCCCCACTCGTATTGGCTCTAGTTGAGGATGTTTTGACTCAAACTCATCGTTGCCAACCTTAGATCCATTCCACTCCGTAACCATGTCACGTAGTCTGTACCTAAAACCAGACCTGTCAGAAATGCCATATGCATCTTTGCCTGATGCGAACCGTGCCATTAGTTCACTCTCAGGTATTGCATACTAGGTTGTAGCTTTAGAGCTACGCGGTCTTCGTCCTCGTCGGCTGCGCGTTGGAATTCTTCTTCATACACAACCTTCAAAAGCTGCACACGTTCTGGCGCTTTCTTCAACGCCGTGTAGTAAGCAAGCCCCGCCACCATACACGGTAGAAACCGAAACGGCGCGTCTGTGGTGTTAACTAAAGCATCCGCATCTTCGATGCGCCGTACATAGTAATACACAAGACTGTCACTAGAACTGTCCGGCGTAGGCCACAAAGTTACTTCAGGTACAACTTGTCGGTTGTAATAAAACTGACTTGGACGGCCCGTCTGATCTTTATTGGGCAGGTGCAGATACTCGCTCCTAGACATACGAGCTAGCTGAAAATCAGTGCCGCTTCTTCGAATAACGACTTCAAGTAAATCAGTGTGTGTTGCATCAAAGGTGTATGTAGCTGTCCCAGAGGTTAAAGACTGTGTCGCTTGTTTGACTGTCCATAAATTTAGCCCCCTGTTTGCCCAATCTGCAAACATTAGGTTCAAAGAACGCCGAGCCGTACGCGCATCGTAACCTGTGCGAACCTCAAGGCCGCACCGCTCATATGCCTCTTCTATGATCTCAGCTACGTCGAGATCAAAGTCCCTTGAACCTGATGTAGTCATTTTTCGTCCTCCGCGTACAGATTGTCAAAGATCTGATTCACATCCAGAGTATAGTCCAAATCAGACTTGGAGTAATGAATATGTTGAGATGGCCTGAAATCAGGCGCACCTTGCCCTGTCTCAAACCATGCCGGATGTGTCACTCTCACTCTGTTATTCGGCAATGCTATTATGTTTCCAGTCCATTTGCCCGCATCCAACAACTCGAGAACATGACTCTGTTTATGCTGCGCCGGATCATCCGCCACCTCACTCTCAGTGTAGTCCACCGTAAAATAATACTTCGCCGGATACATCTCACCGTCTACTTTTGCCAACCAGGGACAAGGCTGTGCCCTGTCCAATACATACACCGCATGTGTGTGTGACATACAATCCCAAGGCTGCGCGTAATGAACAGGCATGGGTTCCGGCCACTCATCTAACGGTGTGTCTCCTACTAATGCTGTTATGGGCATCCTTGCCCACATTGCGCCCCCGTGGACGTTGTCTTCTCCGGTGTCATCCACCTCACAACCGGTGAAAATAGTTTGAAAACTCAAGCAGCGATTTGGCATCGCTGTGACGGCTATCGCCATCGCGTGAAGGAAGTCCCCGTGGTGGTTGTCATGATTACAGGTATACTCCCTTCGCACCCAACACTTGAAGTGCGGGATGCTACTTTGAAGAAATGCCACGTTTTACGTACCCTTATTTCCGTTTAGCACCGCCACGGGCGTAGCCTTTTTTCTTCATAGCTCCGCCCATGTTTTTCTTAGCAACGCCGCCGCGCTTCATGCCTTTTTTCTTCACGGTGCCACCCATGTTTTTCTTAGCAACGCCGCCGCGCTTCATGCCTTTTTTCTTTTTCTTCATCGCCATGTTACTTCTCCTTACGCTTTTCTGGTAGGCATCTGCCCAGCACCGGCCATTTCCTTGCGCGGGGCACACATAAATTTGCCATCCTTGGCCTTCACTGTTCCGCCGTTCTTTTTAAACCCCATTTTGTTTCTGACGGGGGTTGGTAAGTTAGGCAGACCTTTGTTACCTGGGGGTATGTCTTTTAGAGCCATTACTTCTTTTTCCTTCTTACTGCTTTCACACGACGCGGCTTACCGGCAGGCTGACCAATGCGTTTCTTTTGACTGATTCTACTACGCTTTTCAGCCGCTGTCATTTCTGACGATGTCTTAGGAGTTTTAGAAGAAACACGCTTGGAAGGACGGCAATAAGGAGTGCCGCGTTTTTCGCCCTTCTTTCTGCCACACGCCTTGCCAGTGCGTACATCTTTCCAGTCCTCTTTAAACCAACGCTTCAACGCCAAGCCGGATTTTGTTTTTCTAACAGCCATATCAGTCTCTCGATTTCCGTATTTGTTCAAGACTTTCTTGTATGGTCATGTCTTTCTTCGCGTTAGGGTCGTACTTGCACTGATACTCATTCGGCACAAACTCTAGATACTGAAAAAACTGAGACTCAATCGTATTGTTCGCACCTCGAAACACGCAAATTATTTCTCTGTTTTCCAGCTTCTCACACTTCACCTTACGACAAGTGACCATCTGATCAGCACTAGCTGAGTGAGACTTTAGCAGTAAAATGAAAGCAGTCAAAGCCGCGAGGCCAACTCCAGAAACTAAAATCCACGCTACAATTTCCACAAATTTACGACGACGCTCACGTTGACGATACAAAGTTTCCTTGCGTCTCTTTCTTATTTGTCCTTCCATTGCAACGAGTTGATCCCATTTTGACTTGCCCATTGTCAAAGAGATCCACTGCTGTAATTCATATCGTTGCTGCTGCGCCTTCTGCTTGTTAGCAAAAGTCGTTATGGCCTCTTGCTCAACGCTTTGGCCACCAAACAGCTTTTTAAAAATAGGAGGATTTTTTGCTTCTTTCTCCATCTGGTCAAGGTCAGACAGAGCGCCCATCCAGCGTGAAAGATCTGAGGCCATAGCTTCTATATCTCGGCCTATAGCGAAACCTTTTTTAAGCGCGCCAAAGGCTGCTGAAGCAGTCGCCATTGCAGATACTGGATCCATCAGTACACTTTCGTATCTTTATCTACCATTGCCGGCAAACAGTAAGATGTGATTTTCTGTCCTTGCTTGTGCAGCCGTTGTGCAAAGTACACGCACTCATCGACAGAACGAAAATACATGTCATTGCTAACCAGCTTACGTTCCTCACCCACTCCAACAAATACGAACAACAGAAACACATGAATCAAGACTGTGTCACTGCACCCTTGGTTCGTTTGCGCCGATCACTCATGATAGCGCCACAACCACGAGCCACCGCAGTCCCCTCTACAGCCTTTCCTCGAAAAGGTCTTTTTGGTTTTTGTCTTGTGCCTTCTGTAAGTTCGATTCCGCCGTCTGCTCGTTTGCTTTTCTTCTTTTTGCCGCCGGTTCCGTAGTTGGCTGCACCGACTTTTCTACATTTCGCAATGGCGCCGCTTGCGTACGCCGACGGGAAAACGCGATATCTCGCTTTAACTTTGTGATAGCATGCATCTTTAGGCATTCTTTCGTTTCCTCTTACTGGCGCAGTGTGCTTTTTCACTAAACCCTTTAGGACGTTTGCAGTTTACTTTTGCCTTACGAGCCTTCGTCCATTTTTTCTTTTGTGGAGGCTTGGATATCTGCTGCCTCATCGAACCACGCGACATCGCCATTTCTTTGTCTCCGAACGTAATCTTCCCATAAAGGTGTCAACATCTTGTGGTTAGATTCAACCTTTACCACAATAACCGCCGTGCGCTTATCGACCTCTATTAGTGTCGTGAGGATCCAAACCACAAGAGAAAGAGCCACGCCCCCAAAACCAATAACACCGGCTTTAACCAAGGTCTTTTCATCTAGCATTTCCACCTCCGCCGTGCCTGACGCAGCCGGCTGTTCGGATTCTTGGCAGCTTTAGGAAACTTTTTCATTTGACCCGCAGAACGAGCGCAGAAAGACTTGCGTCTGTTCGCAGCCTTACTGCCTTTTTTAACCTTACCCGTCACTGCTGTCTTGAGTTTGCTACCAGGGTTTGCACGACGATATGCCTTTACCCCAGCCTCAGTCATTCCCGCCCCAGATCTTGTGGGGCGGAAATTCTTTTTGTTTCTTGGCGGCATCTTGCTGGGTTTACGTGCCATGACGTTACCCAAAAAATGCAGTTATCGAGTCAACATTCGTCAGTGTTACGTGACAACCGTCTTCGAAAATTATCCCATGATCTGGAACAGTGATCTGAGTGTCATCTCCTGCCACAAAAGTCATGGTTAATAGGGTCGTACCAGACCCTCCACCACTTCTGAAAACAGCAGCAGGGCTACCACTGCTTGCACTTCTAATGACAAACGACTTGAGTCGAGTTCTTCCGCCAAGCAATGTTCCTGTAGAGGTCGCCGTTTTAGCAATAATGGAACTTGCCATTTCAAACTTCCTTACTAGGCTTCGTAGCCCATCATCTCGATGAAGAGTTTGCCCGCAGTATAGTCGGCATCAGTGGCCGCACCTGTTGTCAGGTAAAGGAACTCATCCGCAGCCGGAACTCCGGTGAAGTACACTTTGCTGCCAGTTGTTGCATCGCCAGCATTAACCAAAAGTGTCTCGGTCAAATCAGCAATTGCTCCGTCCTCAACACCTGTACCCTCTGTGGCAGAGTGGATGTTGATGTCTGGATCACCGCCCGCAGGTGCCTCAAAACACTCCATGCTACCTGTCAGAATAGTGCCGTTCTTCGCGGCTGTGATCTGACCAATGTGACAAACCAGTGCCGTACCGTTAACCCCGATGATATCACCAGAGCCGGTTGAGCGCAGACCTGTAAGGTCAATAAGAATACGGGTAGTAATGATGCCGCCCATACGCTGTACGGAACTGCGATAAACGGTGCCAGAGCCGGTTGTAATGCCGGTGCCAGCCTCTACAGCCATTGTGTTCGCATCAAAGGAGGACACACCAGTAGAACTGATGCTTGAAAGAGTGGTGAATGCTCCAGTAGTAGAGTTTTCACTTACAGAGGTGAAGCCGCCTTTTGAACGGACTGCACCTGAAAAAGTAGTATTAGCCATTTGGTACTCCTGTCTTGGCTAGTGTCAGATCCACCTCGGATCTGTCAGGGACGTATCTATCATACTCTAAAAAAAAGGGGGCCGCAATCGCGGCCCCCAGTCGGGGAGGATTTTTCCCCTTCGTTACGCGCCGGGTGAACCGAATACGCAACGCGGGTCTGAGAAGCCGAACGAATAACGCTCACGAGCCTTGAACCGCATGTTACCGGTGTCGAAATCCGGGTCCATATTGGTTGACAAAGGCATACGCTCAAAGTGCTTGAGGCCGTTTGGTGCGTCCGTCTTGATGAAAAACGCATCAGTGTCGGTCAAGTAGTCGTTGACTACGTAACCTTCCGGCAGCATGCCCATGCTCTTAATAGCATTGACATCGTTGTCGGCGGTTCCAACACGAAGGTTCGATACCAGCAAGCGTTCAGCAATAAACTGAAGCTGACGTGGAATAATCATCTTCATGCCACGCAGTGCGATAACAAGGCCACGCTCATCGACGAAACCAGCAATGCTGATAAGAGCGTCTTCAAGAGAAGTCTCGTTAAGGTCGGCTGCTACTGATGGCTCGTTGTTGAAAGTGCCACCACTAGTAAGCGGATGCGAAGCATCACAGAGTGCTACACCGTCGCCGCCGGCAGTTGCGCCTGCGGTGAAAGCGTTGTTAAGGACGGAAGCGGCCTTAACTTGCTTTGTGTGAGCCATCGAACGAGCGAGGGCACGAGTGTAACGTGATGCCAGACGGTCGTAGAGGTTGTCCTCAACAGCTTCCTCGGTGATCGAGAAACCCATTGCGACGGTCTCGTGGGTATACCGTGCGGTATACGCCTCGTTTGCGTCATCGAACGAGATTCCAGCGCCTTCGTTTTTAACGGGTGCGGCACCAAAACCTGACAGCATGACCTCTTCTTCGAATGCTCGGTCAGAGCCTTCGGTGTCGAAGATTTCAGCATGCTGCCCCTCGTAGCGACCATATTCCATGCCAAAGAGGGCATTGAGACCAGGCTCAAGTTCTTTGGCGAGTTGTGCGCGAGAAATAGCCATAACTCACTACCCTCCTTACGAGATTCCGCCTTCAGCAGATCCGCCAGTGGCAGGTGCTGTAAGGGCGTGGTTGTTGATCATCACAATCAGCGGAATGCCGGCAGCAGTGAAGTCAGCGTTTTCTGGATCATCCATAATACCTACGATCTTCAGCGGGTGCGAAAGATCAGCAGCATCTACGGTTGACACATCTAGCTGTGCTGTCGAAATACCAGTGGTTGTATTACCATTTGCTGCGCCTTTGCTAGACTCAGCCGAGAACTCAGCGCTCTCGAAAATGGCGGCGATTGCTGTCGCTTTGTCAGTAAGGGACGCGTCCGAACAAACAATGAATCGCTGCATCGGATTGTCGTACACATTCGCAATTATGTCGAAATTTGTGTTCGCACTTCCCGATCCAGGCCAAGTGTTCGAAAACTTCTTCTTACCGCTGGTCGCGTCTACGTATTCACAGCCAGCAAACACGCCGATAAATTTCAAGGTATCACCGGAAGCAGAACTGGAGACAGCAATGGTGCCGTCATTAGTTGCGATAACCGGAGAACCTTGAAAAATCGCGCTTGCATCTGACTTAATGTGATACGCATTAGTACCGGAAGTAGCTGGTGTGCTACCTGCGGTATTAATCGGCTTCATGCCGAAGGCAACATTTGAGTTTGCCATTGCTCTACCTCATTAGGTTAGGAGGAGTCTTTTCCTCCGAAAGTTACACGACTTTGCCTATCGTTGTGGATAGGCATCGAGGGATGTTGTTCCCTCATAAGGTTTTCGTCAACGGAACGCATCTGATTGCGGGTCTGTTCCCGATAGTATTCAGTTCTTTCTTCGACCGTTTCCTCTGGAATACGACACAGCATTAAGCCGCCTACGCCGATAATTCCAGCATCCTTGCCTTCCTCAATCACCGGATAGCGATTTGCAAGATCGGGGTACTCGTCAGCACGTACCGGTTCCCACCCCTCACGGAGCTTTGCGTGTACGTTGGTTTTATCGTCTTCACCACGGATGTGGGTTCTGACCCAACGATGCTGGTAACCAGCCGGTGCTTCAGGTGCCTCTAACTTGGAAGGCGGAGTCCAGGGCTTGCGCCGCTGGGTGTTTGCGCGACTCTTTGATTCGCGTGTAGTTCTTTCAGCCATGTCTTACTCCTTTACGTACTTGGCATATTCCTCGAGCGGAACATTCAATCGTTTCGCAATCGCAATCTGCGATGGAGTCAGTTTGACTGTTCTGCGCCCCTTTGACGACGACTTTGAAGCCGTGGACCCAGCAGAAGCGACTCTAGGTCCAGCATCGCGCTTTGTTTCCGCAAACTTCTGCGGGAACTCCGTGCGAACACGTTTGTCAAGTTCACTATAATACTCATCTGAGGTGGGGTCAAACCCCTCTTCTTCAATAAGTTGGCGATGAATACCGAAAGCTGCGTAAGTCATGGTTTGATCGTTGCCAAACCAATCGTTTTTAGATGCCCAAGCTTCGGCCTTCGGGTCCGGCTGTGCGGGTTGTCGAGCTTGTGCTTGTGACTGTGGTGCCGCCTCTTTGACAGGCTGCGTTTGTCGTTCTTCGTTTCGGCGCTTGGCTTCTTCGTACCGAGCTTGCTCCAAAGCAATCTGACTAATCCGCTGTTGCGCTTCAAACATCGCATCAGCGTTGCCTTCATCATAGGCTTTCTTGTACGCTTCTTTAGCCGCAACGGCATCTGACTCAACTCGGTTTCCAAACTCTCCCACATAGGACTGGTCTAGTTTGTCAATTCGAGCACGAAGCTCATCGTTCTGCTCTTTGACAGCTTCCGCGTACTCAAGCGCAGCTTGCCTCTGACGTTCTTCTTCCCGAAACCTGTTCGTTAGCTTTGAGATTCGTTTCTGAACAGATTCAGAATATTGTTCTAATTCATCTTCTTTTGTCTCTGCTCCCGCATCTTGTTCGGCCTCTGCCTGATCAACGGGAACTTCAACTTGTTGCTCTTCTACTTCAACTTCAAGTTCTTCTTTTTCAGCAAGATCGTTTTGCATACTAGGCTCCGTATGTCTTGATGTCGTCAGGATCGACGATTGTTGCAATGACTTCATCGTCATTGATGATGCGAACCTCGCCACCTTCTATCTGGAAGCGCGATCCGGCGTACCGACCAATGCAAACCCAGTCACCCTCTTGGCACCACGGCTTGCAATCAGGACCAAACTTGTCCGGATCCTGATAGGCTAGTGGCCCAAGACGAACCACATATGCCACAACAGTGGCTCGTGCCTCTCGGTCCTTGGCTTGGTCGGGAACGTATATTCCACCCTCGGTTTTAGCTTTACCTTGATAAGGCATAACAAGAATCCGCCAACCTGTGGGCTGCGGGACTCTGTCTGTCATGGGTTTCTTGGAGGCTTCTTCTTCAGCTTTTTTCTTGGCTTGCTGCTGCCGGAGGACGTGATCAGGGACTAGAAGCGTCGTCATAATTCACCTTTTTTAGCAGGGCGCGTAACTCTTCGATTGAATAAGTGATGCCCTGAATCTCACCTACCATCGCACGGTAGGCTTCCATGTCAGAAGCACCACCACTGGTTATTGATAAGCTAATATCATCTACTCGAGTTTGCAAGGTTTTCTGATACCTTGAAAGAAAATCTACAACATCCATTAGCCACTTATTCCTAATGCTGCTTTTGCTTTTGCAAGCCTCATTTCCGTTTGAGCCGTCCGTCGAGCAGTAACAACATCTTCACTACCTGTTTCCCTCATTATTTCAACCGCACGTTTCATGACCGCGTTGTGTTCTGCGGCTAATTCTGCCGGACTCTGCCCCTGTTTTAGGCCACGTTTAATTACGCTTTCAATTACGTTTGCAAAAGCAGGATCATCAGTCCTGTCTATGGCTGCTGTCGATCTGGTTCCCAAAAGTTCTTCGCCCAGACCTGCCGTTAAATCGACAGGGGCACCTGTTGAAGGTGTTAAAGACTGAGCGGAAGGCAAAGGCTCACTTGGGTTTTCCCGCCGAAACTGTTCAAGCAAGTCTTCAAACAAATCTTGGCGAACCTCGCTTTGCTCAATGTCCTCTAGGCTCGTATTAAGATCCGGAACACTGGGCTGGTTGGAAATTGTGGAGTCGCCCATGCCACCTGTTCCGATTCCTCCAGAAAACACACTCACGGGCGTATCTGACCCCGACATATAAATGTCTTCTGCTGTCTGCGAGGTAAACGGCCCGCTATACCCAGAAGGTGCGGAAGATGCTGCCAATATTTCTGCTGTTGTAGGAGGAACTTCAGCCTTTAAGTTCGTTAAAAGTTCAAAAGCTTCTGCCTCATCCTTATTATCTGCTACGATAACGGGGTTGATTGTCGCCGCTGAAGAGGTTTGATTCGGGATTACTGTCGCCGCTGAAGAGCCAGAGGCGGCAGGTGAGGTGCCCATTGCAGCGTCAATACCCATGTTTGAGTAGTCCACGCCCATGTTGTCTAAGGTTCGCATTGTGTTCGGCGAACCGAATAAACCTTCAACAAGTCCAGCAAGTGGGGGTAAAAAGCTGCCGCTTTCACCTGGCTGCGGAGCCGCAACTACCTTGCCCCCCGGAGTGTCTGAGCCTAGTTTTAACGCAGGGGCGTACCCAGGTATTGGGTCACCTTTGCCCCCTTTCCTAAATCCGATTCCCGATTGCAGCCCAAGATACTGATTGTAGGCTAGCCGGTTAATCGCATCGATGGATGTTTGGTCAAGGCCCGCGTTGCCGAAGCGACCACCCTCTCGGCCTAGCCGTCGGTCAATTCCGGGTCTGTAAAACATGCCCGAACGGCCATAGGGATCCATATCCGTGCGGTCAGTGGCCCGCATAAAATTTCGTAGACCGGTCTCATAGGCTTTTGCGGTTTCAGGGTCTTTAAATGTTGGATACCGGCGGTTGTTTGAGCCTAAAATGACGTTGTTAACATTGAACCCGTCTACAACGACTGGATCAGGCTCCACATAGGTCGGATCAGGCTCCACATAGGTCGAACCAGTGGTAGTGCCTTGTGAGGGCGTGGATACACCCGGCAGGTTATTCGAAGTGCTGCTGTCGTTAAAAAGATAGTCGAACGGCCCCGCCACTAGAACACTCCTGAAAACTTGGTTCCTTGAATTGCAGCACCCGCACCACGGGCTTGAGACGGCATATCAACCTCTACTCCGCCCATAGCTCTACTTTTACGCTTCGATGTCTGGTTAGCAGAACGACCAGGAACCCCACCTTTTCCGTCAGTCTTTTCGCCTTTCTTATTTTTCTCATCTTTATCGACATCGATTTCCGTGTCTCTCGTCACGATGTCCGCCATACGATCTACGCGCGCAGCCTCATCTCTGAAAGACTTGGTTACTTTATTGGCCTCATTTTTAATGCTTGAAAGGGTGCTAGAACCACCAGCATGAAACTCAACAGAATCCAAGGTCTTGGCCTGACTCGCATGCGTCTTTGACGCTTTCTTCAGCCCCTTGGCTACCTTGTCTACCTTCGTCTGCATCTTGTTCATGTTATTCTCCATTACCTGAGAACCGCCATCCTTGCGCCGTCGGCCCTCACTGACAAGGTTCTTGGCTTCATCGTACCCTATACCAAGGTCACCTGCAAACTGCCTAATACGTGGTCGTGCCATCTACTTAACCTTCTCTTTTTCATGCCCCAGCCAGACCGCAAATGCACCTGTCATGGCCCCCGTGACTACACTCACTAACCCGGCTTGCGCTGGCGTAGGGTCTGGCAATGTCATAAACCACTCCACTACGCGCCAAGCCGACACTGACATCATAAGCATCATCAAGCGAGGAAGTATCTTCCAACGCAGAAATCTTTCCATCGTAACTTCTGCCACGATTCTTCTCCGCCTGTTCTAGTGTGGTGCGATTGTGCATATCCCACATGATCATCACTTCTTACCAAAAAACTTGGTAGCACTACGTACGCCAAAAGAAGCAGCAACAATAACACCAAGGGAATACTGATACCAGTCGGGCATCTTATCCAACTGTTCGAAACCATTTGCTACTACACCTTCCATCCCCGGCACAAAACTCAGAATGAGCGGGACTGAGAACAATATTACCAGCCACTCATCTTTCCAAGACGACTGACTGCCACGAGCCATCTCAAGATCCCAATCGATCTCGCCCGTAGCTTTCTTCTCCATAATGACGGCTTCGGCCTTGGCCTTGGCAACCTTCGCGCCTGTCTCGGCCTTGGTCTTTTCAACCTTACCTTCCAACCATGTGCCGGCTAAAGAGGCAATCGGGCCTATCAATGCTTGAATCATTTGTTTCTCGACAATGCTGCCTGTGTGTTGATGCGGTAGATGTTTACATCGTTTCGTGCATCCGCAATGTTTTCCTGTAACCCTTGCCGCTGTTGCGCCAACTCGTAAGCCTGTTGCAGCTTGGCCTGATCAATCTGGAAGTCCATTTGATCATTCATCATTTTACGTTGAATTTCGACCTGCGCGTTTTCAAGCTCTTGCTGTCGTATACCCACCAACGGATCTTGATTCTGTGCCGGCTGAATCATTGGCATGATCTGCTGCATGATCTCACCTGTCTGCTGTGCTACAGCGGACTCAATTACATTTGGATCAGGCTGTTGTGGCACCTGACCTTGCGCCATAGCTTCCTGCTGCGCGCTTTGGAAGAAGGCTACAACTTGATCCCTCGCAAGCATGCCTACGTGCTCCTGCACATGAGATAACAGCAACAGGAATGCCTGTGGGCTAGCGCTTGCCGCAGGTGACGATAAGAACATGGCATGCGCCACAATGTGCGCTTCATGATCCTGTTGCGGAAACACCTGCAAAGGCTTGGCCTTCACCGCGTTTGAGTTTTCAGTGGCAGGGTCTACAGGTGCCGGTGGTGGTGGCGGCGGTAGAATTGCATCAATGTTCTTGATGTCCAACGCATCGTACATCCGGCGATACGCCTCATACATATTATGCATTTGTGGGGCTTGCGAAGCCAACTGCATTTGAGTTTGAGCCAACGACAAACGCTGCGACATAGAAAAGATTGTCGGATCCGACACCGGAAGGATGTCTACACGACCATCAAAGTCCTGCTGCATAATTTCAGCAGGTACGCCCTGACCCACAAAATAAGGATACGGCACAGGATTGTCGGCGAAAACTTCAGCTAAAAGACGAAACTCATTCTTCTGACCATAATGCAGACGCTTGTGGATCGAGGATATGATCTTCGACCCCTGCTCAATCAGTGCAACTGTGGTCCCGACGGGGGCTTGGGAATTAACGTCGGAGACTTTTGCATCTGCGACTTGAGCGAATCTGCGCCCGGAATCGACAATAACGCCCAGTAGTTGAGCAAGTGTGCCAGAAGGTTCCTTGTATGGAAGGGGCATAAGAGCATTCCGAAGATCACCGCCGGGAGCATCAATATCACGAAACTCGCCAGGAGAAAGCGGCTCATCGTCGTTGCGAATACGAACACCACGAGCCTTGAAGCCGGCGGGCAGATTCGAAAGAGTGCCCGCATCAACAAGTTGTCGAAGTATCGATGTCGCTGCACGGGAGAGACCCCCTATAGTATGAAGCAGACCAAAGCCATAAAACCCAAACCCAGGCAGAAACTTATAATGAGTGAAATATTGTCGCTTTCTGCGAAGCGGGTCCATCTCCCGATAGTTTCGCACCACTGAAAGAACTTGTCCTGAATCTTCATCCAAAGTGACAATGTAAGGGAGTTTAACGCCCGTAGGCTCACCTTCGGGTGAAAGATCCTCAAAGCCTTCAAGATCAAGCTCAGTGTGAATTTCAAGTAACGTATGGATGTCGTTACCATACGACGGACGAACGCCTTGCAGTTCGTTACCTGTTGCCCTAATTGAACTATCATCATCCTCTTCTCCAGCCTGAAGATCAATGTCCCGATACACGTCCGCAACTTGAAGCTTACGAAGTTCGTTCTCAGTCATCCGCACTACGTGCGTGACACGTTCGGCTGTGTTCAAGTCACTTGCCGAATACGGAACAATCAAATCTTCCGCTGGCACAAACTTTGAAACTGCTCGTTGCTTACCTGCATCAAAGTATACCTTTTTGAAGGTCGAACCTGTCAAAGGTAGATAAAATAACATTTGATCCGTGTCCGGATCATACTCTTCCATTACTTCGGTAATCTGGTAATTCATGAAGTCTTTGACACGCTGTGCCTGATCCTCAAGCATCTTATTGGCCGCGCCAAGAACCTGTGCCTTTACTGGGCCTCCAGCCGGCAGCATCTCCTTATAGGCTTGTGCTTGAAACTGTGTCACGGCTTCGCTCAACAGCGGATGGTGAACACCACTCGCACCAAGGAACGGCTCGTTGCGTTCTTCATAGTTCACACCAAGAAGCTTTAACCCCTTGGAAATAGTCTCTTCCCAATCTTCACGAGACTCTTTGTCATCATCAATCTTGTCTCGCAAATCCGATGACAAAGCACTAAGGGCTGAGTCGTCCAGAACCTCCGCAAGGTTTGCGTTATGCGTATACGGCTCGGCGTCTACCTCGACCATCTCCTCCATGCCGGCAAGTTCAATGCCTTCAGGAAGCATGTCCTCTTCAGGTAACTCGACCATCATTTCTTGAGACAACTGATCCGCCGGACCACCAGCACCCATTGCCATATCAACCATCTGCGGAGGAAGGGCCATTAAAATACACCTTTGAACTTTTGCGGACGAGCTATCGGGCTAAAGCCTTTGACCATGCCACCGGCAGCTTTTTTGGCAGGCCCAATACGTTTGACATACTCGTCAAATGACATCGTCTCTGAGTAGTCGGTTTCACCAGGCTTAGGATCGTAGAATTTGTCACGAAGCTTCGCCAAAAGCTCTTCGTCTTTAACGTCGTCTTTTTTACTTGCCATCACATCACCTGTTTTGCCATAGCGCCAATGCCGGAGTGTACCAGCTTTTTGGGCCTCAAGTCTACGGGTCCGCCGTCCTTGTAGGCGCTAGGCACTTTCTTGGCGACTTGCGCAGTGCCCGGATCACGTAGATCGATGATTCGGAAAGGCGGAAGTGACGGCTGAAATCCAAAACCTGTGCCTCTTGTCGCTTCGCCACTTGCATACTTACCAAGTGTACCCATGCCAGAAGGGTCTGGATTAGCAAATTTTATTTCTGTCGCTTCTTCTACCTTAACGCCAGACTTGTTTAGCTTACTCAAAGCAGCGTCAAGATTCTTGCCGTAGTTCTGGAAGTGGCCTCGCAGCTTTCTTTCGTTCACGAATGAAACATTTGGTGCGACTACTTTTTTAATGTCACCCTGTTTTATGGTCCCTTCAATCGCCTTGGCTAACTTCTCAAAATCACCTGCGATTCCCTGCCGTTGCACAGATTGTGCAATCTCTGTTCGCAATGCGCCAACCACTCCTGCCTCGTCCAAGAAATCATCCACTTCTTGTTGTGATTTGAACTCGGTGGGAGCCGCGTCGTTTTTCTTAGCCGCAGCCGCCCTTTTCCGAAGAATTTGAGCCGCGCGACGAGCAGTGTCTTCTCCCTCTAGGACAGCGTTGAATGCTGCAACGTCTCTTGCGCCACCCACGTCAGACGACCGTGCCGCCATAAATTCTTCTTTGGGCGGAACAATCACCATGTCTAAACCCATCTTCTTTGCTTCGACCGGCAAAACCCGCGTGGCAAACTGCATGAAGTCGTTCTGATTCATATAAGGCGGACGAGCAGCCATGTCTCGCGCACGGGACGCACCGCTGAACTGCTGTCCATCTTGGAACGCCCTAGCCAGCACATCACTCAGGGAGTCCATGTCATTGTTGAGAAGAGCGCGACTGACCTCCGGCGCTGCGGTTGGCGGCAACTCCTCCAGACCCAGCTTCTTTACGAAGGATGGACCGATCCCTTCGTCTGTGAGAACCTTGTTAATATTCTTGCGTAGCGTTTCGAAGTTAGGCGCCCGCTGCTGTGCAGCGTCCAACTCATTAATCAAGCCTCTCTTGAACGCCCGCTGCTGTGCCTCGGCAAATGTCTTTGACATACCAAGCTCACTTAAAAGATCACTGTTGTAAGTTCTATCCGCAATCGAACCCTCAAAAAGCGGCCTGTCCTTTGCAACTCGTTGAGCCAGCGCCGGATGCAACTGAGACATAGCATTGGCTTCAATTAGAATCTCTTCCTTCATGTCCGTTAGACCAGGAAACAAAGTTTTAGAGTCGTAGTTCGCCCCTTCACCAATCGCCTTGGCGATATCGTCATGCTCTTCGTACCTAATACTTTTTCTGTATTTTTTGTCGGGTGCTAGCTCTTTTGAGTCCTGTGCTTGCCTTGCTCCAGAGGAGCTTACAGAACCTCTTTGTAGGTCAGGAGTCGCATATAATGGAGTAACTGGATTGTACAAGGTATCGGATTCGTCCACCGGAGTACGACCCGGACGAGACCGCAGTTCCAAAAGCTCGTCTTCAAATCTTTCACTAAACTTCCCGGCGGCACGTTGTTTATGCTTCATGCGCATCCGCGTTAGAGCCGATTCGGCTATAGATTCTGCCCGAAAAGTTTCCATCTGCCTTTCGATATCACCGCCGCCGCCAAACATACGAGCAAAGACACCCGTCTGTCTCTGTGTCTCACCCCCATCGGTTCTAAAACTAAGCCTCCGCTCTGCCGACTGGTGTGCGGTTTTCCAGTCATCTAATAGATCAGAAATCTGTTTTTCTCTTATTTCATCCACATCAAAACGAGACATGTCTCCCCTGGGCAGAGGCAAAGAATCTGCTGGCAACCCTCGTATCATCACCTCGGCCTCCGACAGAGATCGAGCTTTATGCAGATTCTGCTGAAGCAGGAAGACTGATTGATCCTGACTAATTGAAGAACGTATAGATGCCGAACCGTGAGAGCCGCCACCCGAATCAAAAAACTTATCAATAGACTGCATGGCGCTGGAATCCAGCGTCTCCTGACTTTTAGCTACGGCTCTGGTGTCCTCAAGCATCTGGTTCAGGGTCTTGTAGTTTGGATCCGCATTAAGGATAACTTCTTGCATCCGTTGCATCGGACCATACTCAGTCTTGCCGCTGATCGCCTGCTTCATCTTATCGTTGCGCGCTTTTATAAGAATTCGCTGCGTTTCTAGAGCCTCTTCTATCGTCGGAGGCGCGTCAAGGAGACCATACCCCGTACCACTCATCTTGCGTTGAATGATCTCGTCGACGCTCGGAATAGGGTTAGCCTTCGCCTCCTGATCCATGCGATTGAACGCCTTGACTGTGTCGGTCTGAATCTCTTCAACAACCAGTGCACGAAGCGGAGCATTACTCTTTGGGTCCAGTATATCCTGAACGCTAAAGCGAACGTGGCCAAAGAACCCCGGTAGCCGGTCGCCAAAATAATCGTGTGCCGGTGGAGCTATAAAGCTGCCATCAATCTGCGCCGAATCGTCAGCAAACAGCATCACACCATAGTTTTGCTGGTTCTCCGTCGAGTTCCCCAGCCGCTGCATAGTAGACGCGGCTGTTCGCTCCGGAGCAACAAAGTTTCCATTGTAAGAAACACCAGTATCTTCAAACACAGTCTTAACTTTGTACCGGGGAGACAAAACATCCACCACATCGCGGAACTCGCCCAGGCTAATCTTCTTGTCGCCCTTAGACTTCAAGTAACCCTCAATGCCAAGAGACCGTAGCTCCGTACCCACACGAGGCTGACCGCGCAGCTTCTCCAGCAGCTTCGCCGCCGTAATCCCGCCCGTCGGAATCTCAATGTTCTCCAGCGCAGCACGAAGCGGCGAGTAAATACCCGTCTCACTAAATGCAGAAGACCCCGAATCAGTCCTGTCCTTAACCGTCGGAACAACCGCCTCGTTGTCCGGACTGACAAACATGTCCTCTTTCTCAGACTGAACCTTCCGTGGACCGCCCGTCCCAGAACCTTCGCCCGCAGCACGACTCTCAACAACCGTGGATCGTGGAGCACCGTCCGCACGTTCACTGCGCATGATCGACGGTCCACCGGCGGTTTGTGGTTGCGGCGGGAAGAACCCTTGGTCAGTCAAACGAGAAATGTAGCTTGCCACACCAGAGCTTAACTCCGGCAGGATGTCCTTGGCCTTGCTAGCCAAACTTGCACTCTTTACATAAAGGGCACCAGGAGCTAAGAACCTGCCCGCCATCTCCGGGCGAAACTCACCCTTCTCGTCAAACATCTCGTCCGAAAATTCTACGCCAGCTTTTGCTGCAAGACCGACAGCACCGTACTCGTCTTGAAACTCACCGACAGCCTTTTTAAATTTCGGGTCGGCCTTGTACAACATGTTCATGGTCTGCGGACCAATGCCCGCTTCCAAAGTGGCCTCTGTCACATCCGCTAACATGCCCGGAATACCAAAAAGTTCTTCCTTCAGAACTCCCCCGGCCATCTCGGATAAACGCGCACCAGTATCCTCGGATGCTTCAGCAAGGTTCTCCATACGGCGTTTTAGGCCGGTAATGAACTCGTTGCGTAGATCCGCAGGGGTTTTGTCGATGTCGCGTTGTGCCATTAATAATACTCGCGCTTTCTGCCGGGGAGCATGTCCTCTAGCTCTTCACCCTGCAAGCTGATAAAACCACCCTGACGGAAGCGCATCAAGGCCATAGTCATACTATCACAGAAATCATCATGTTCGCCATTTGGAAACGAAGCAACTTCTTCTATTACTTCCTCCGCGAACTTCTTCGCGGCAGGATACCAAACTTTTCCTGATTCAAATATAGGAGAAGCCATATGCATGCGTGTGGTCTTGTCCAAACCGCCCCCGCCTCTTTTCCGGCCCGGTGAAAAGGTTATAACAGGCAGGTTAAGTAACCTCATCTCGTCCGCCAAGGGCGTACCACTCGCCTTGGCCTCGATTAACATCATGTCAGGTTCCCAATAGTCGTTTTCTTCCTGTGCAATCTGCTTCAATTCTGGGAAATTCCATCTACCACGCTTTGCGTCTAGCAAAATTAGGTGCTGATCGCCATTTCCAAGAGGCTCAAACACGCCCCACGTCGTAATTGCAGAGAAATCGGCGGTTTCTTTCTTAGAATACGCCGTATCATAGGACTGTATGATGTATTCCAGCTTTGGAATGTCTTCTTCTTCCCATTCGTTCCACCATTCACGCTTAATAACAGCGGTTTCTTCAGATGTGGGGTTCTGTTGCCACTGCGCGTTCCACTTTCCTAGTGAAAGTGACGCTTTTACCTTTAAAAGCTCGTCTTTGTTCCAAAATTCAGGCCACAGCGGTTCCCCCGACGGCATAATTGCAGGGAATTCCACTATCTCCCACTGGTCAGCCATCATGTCAGCGGCCTGCGCAGTCAGTAACCGGCCCGTTAAGTCCTTTTTTGACCACCTTGTCTGCACAATGATGATGGAACCACCCGGCTGAAGACGCTGACGGGGGCCAGATGTGTACCATTCATACGTGTTGTCATAAGCAGATGCCGATAAAGCGTCCTGCTCTGAGTGTGGATCGTCAATAATCAACAAATCTGCGCCACGACCGGTCATTGCAGCACCCACCCCCGCTGCAAAATATTCCCCGCCTGCGCTGGTCTCCCAACGACCCGCAGCTTGGCTGTCCTGTTTTAGGTCCGTGTCGGGAAAGATTTCCCGATATATCGGGTCGGCGATCAGATCTCGGACCTTGCGCCCAAATCTTACAGCAAGTTCGGTGTTCATTGTAGCCTGAATGATTTTTAACTTGGAATTTCTACCAAGGAACCAAGACGGCATAAGATAAGAAGCAAATTCTGACTTCGAATGACGAGGCGGCATGTTGACTATCAAACGCTTCAAGTCACCCGACGCTATGCGCTCAAGTTTTTCAGAAATGATTTTATGGTGCCGGCCAACAATAAAGCCTTCATATACGTGCTGCACGTATGCCATGAAATCTTCTTGAGCCAGATCGCGGGTCTCCAGGCGCTGTCTTTGCTCTTCAAGCAGCAAGACTTCCTGTAACACCTCTTTGGGGAGAGCATCAAGATTCATGGCCCAACGATATTACACTCAAATGAATTTATCAAACCCTGTAATATATACACTATTTAGTAACACCACACATCAAATATGGGGGGAGGGGGCAACACGATAAAAACTTATTTGCCAAATCCACCCAGTAACCCCTTGGGTTCGAAGAACGTGTGGCTTTACTCCCCCCCTCCCACCCAGCGTGGCGCGTGGTAGGCCGCAGTCAACACATTTATTCAACTCATATGATTATTTTTCGTCTCGCCACAGGCTGGGATATTTGCTAGCTTATAAGAGTCAATAAGGAGGACAACCAATGACTGATGTTAAACCCAATCTGGACTGCGAATACTGCTGGCTGATCGTCAACGAGTTCGGCGGCGACTACGCCTGTGATGAATGCGTCGAGGACGCGGAAGAGGAGGACAACCAATGAAGCATCTACATCTCATCGCCAAGGCTCTTGGCATCACCATCATCAAGACCACCTATCAGGGCTATCCCGGCTACACCATCACTGGGATGGGATGCGCCGAGGTGCATGTAGACACCGTCGCAGATGTCGCGCAAAAGCTGGCCGAGGTCATCGAGCGCCAGCGGGAGGCGGCGTGATGTTGGAAGCAAACAAGAAGCTGGCTTTGCAGCAGACCATCGATGGCATCAAAGCCTGTGTCACATGCTTGGAGAGCCAACTCAAAAACCCTGACGACAAAGCACTCATCTATTTTCTAGACCGGACAATACGCGAGTGCCGACATCTCAAGTACGAGATCGAGCTTGAAAGCCAAGCGGCAGAATGACAGAGAGGAGGCGGCTGCGGTCGCCTCTTCCTTATTTATTTATGACTGTATTTTTTACTCAGGACGCAGGCCGCAGAGCGCAAGGGATCGAGGAACGTGTGACCCCCGCCCGTCAATAAACCCACCCAATTCCGCGCGCAGTTAAAGGCGCAGTCAAGTAATTTATTTAGTTTTTTTGTTAATATTTTTCTTGGCCCGATCTCTTAAAAGGGGCATACTCGGAATATGGGAATTATCCCATTGTTGAAGCCATCAACTAGAGGAGAATAGAAAATGATGGAAGATGAAACAAAGAAGTTAGAGCAGAAGCAGGATGTGCTTACCAGCTTGCTGGAATTATATAAGTACACTCGGGGCGAGATCGTCCGCATTGATGCACTGAACCATTTGAACACAGTGTCCAACTTCGTCCGCGAAGTCATCGCCGAACAGAACGCTGACGTGACTGTGGCCCACCCGATGAAGGGAAAGCCAAAGGTTGCCGAGGCCAAGGTCATCAAGGCCATAGATCTGCTGTCCAAGGAATGGCTGTCCGCGCAGCAGCTTGCCGGTCGTGTAAATCTCAGCAAGAGCAGCGTGGTCACCGCGTTGATGCCCGCCGTCCGCAAGCGGGCTATCGTGGCAACACAGCGGATGGGTAAGTTGGCTAAGACCAAGTACCGTGTAACAAGCATCGGATAGATCGCTGTCGATGGCACTAGGCTCACGCTGGAACAGCGATCTTGTTCCTCCACAGCGTGAGCCATTTTTTTCTTCTAATGCCCGCTACTTTGGGCGAAGTGCGCAGGCCGCAGAGCGCAAGGGATCGAGGAACGTGTGGCTTTACTCCCCCCCTCCCCCCCAGCGTACGGCGGGTGCCGCAGATGCCAAGACTGTTTTTGAAAAAAGATTTTGTTAATATAAAGCCATCGTTAACCTACTTGGAGACATCGAACATGACTAAGAAATTTTTTGAACACGGCTACAACACATGTGAGCATCGCGATGAAAACGGCAACAAAGAATATACTTGGTACGAGTACGACGCGCGCGGGCTGGCGCTCGGTGGTCGCATGTGCCACCTGTGCTGCGACGAAGTCGAGGCGGACAACCGCAAGCGATACCGCGAGGATGTGTTCACTGATTCAAATTACTGGCATGATGAGGATCTAGAGCCAGCGGCCGGTGTTGGTCGCGATGAGTTCAGTGGATACTAGGAGCAACGGCGGGCTGAATCAGCCCGCCGTCTTTTTGTGCCCGCGTCCCTTTGACAGCAAAGGCGCGCAGGCCGCAGAACGCAAGGCCCGCCAGTGGATCATGGCCCGCGAAACACGGTTTTTTTGACAGCGACGGCGCGCAGGCAAGGCCCGCAAATGAAAATAGAACGGCCTGACACGGTACACGGTGCAAGAAAAACCGAAACGGAATTCTGCGAAATTCCAATAAATCCGAGGAAATAGCAGGGAATCCCATTTCTGCAAATTGGTTTTTTATTGTGCGGGCTGGGATTATTTGCAATACTGTTTTAACAACCCATAACGAGGAATCTAAACCAATGCAGATGCAAACGAGATATATAAAAAGCCGCCGCAAAATGGCGGGTTACACGTTTAAAGTGTTGAAGCCTGTCACCAATAAGAAGCTATTAAAAGAGGTCATAAAAGGCCGATTCAAAGGTTATCGCGTCCACACTCTGACGCTAGAAGAGCGGGCAACATGCCCCGCAACATGTCACCATCTAGAGTCTTGCTATGGCAATAACATGCCATTCGCACACCGGCTGGAACATGGTCCGGAGTTAATCGCCAAGATTGACGACGAATTAAAAGCCCGCCATGAAAAGCTGACGCTGGTTCGGTTGCATGTTTTGGGCGATTTTTGGTCGGTCGAGTACGTCGAACAATGGGGCAGGTGGCTGGATGATCACCCGAAGCTGGCCGCATGGGGCTACTCGCATAACTGGCCCGACAGTATCATTCCATTAGAACGCGACATTGGGCAAGCCATCCAACGGGTGAAGGATCGGCATCCTGACCGGTTCAGAATTCGCTGGTCTGATCGCCCTGATTTGCCAGACAGTGCCAACAGTGAAGCGTTAGCGCAGCCGGTAAAAGGTGAAAGCTTGATTTGTCCAGAACAGGAAGGCAAGACCGGCGGTTGCGGTGATTGCGTCCTGTGCTGGGAAATGCCCGCGCGGAACATCATTTTTAAAACTCATTAACAGGCGGCGGCGTTCCCTTGGGACGTCGCGTTTTTTTCATGCCCAAAATTTCAACCGCATCAGATCGCAAGGCCGCAGATATGTCTGAAAGCGCGGACGCGCAGACAGGTTCCGGCCATTTGTCACGCGGGCCGCAGAGCGCAAGGCAGTCCGCAGAGCGGTACAGGAGCGCAGTCTTTGCCCCCTCTTCTCGCAGCAGGAAAAACGACGCCCCGCCGCATCTAGTGTGCGACAGGTGCCAAGCAATTTGCGACTCGGCAATCCGGACACGGTTTTTCTTTATGACCTTGAGTTCAAGCCAGCACGGCACACCATCGATGACCAAATACACGTCTGGCATGCCAGTGCCTGTGCGGTTTTCAACTCGATTCCAGTGGGATTTCCTCGGCAGGTGCTGCTTGAATGACTTCCAGAGATTTTGTTCCGGCTGGGGCATGTTCGATCACTTCGCCTTCTATGAAGGCCGCAGGGTGGCTTTTTCTAATCTCAGCAAGACGCGCCGCTATCTCTTCGCGGGACAGTTTATCAAGCTGGTGAGTGTGGTTCTGTTCGCGCCTGTCGATGGTCAGACCGCCAAGCGCAGACCTGATCTTCTCTGCGTTGATCGCCGCAGAGAATTGTCCGGATTCTTCAGCACTGCGGGACAGTTCGTCCAGCCGTTTCAATTGGCCAAGAAGCGTGACGCCGTACCGGCGTTCTTTTTCTTCGCGCAAATCTTTTATCAATTCGACAACATGTGGATAATCTCGGCCATTCAAGAACAGGCTAGCCGTCTTCGCCGCCTGACCTTCTGCATAGCCAGCCTTACGAGCGCATTCCGCGTTGGAATAAACACCCTCGACAATATAGCGGGCAAATTCTCGCTGGCGATTATTCAAACCAGCGGGTCTACCGGCAGATCGTTTTTGCTTTTCCATTCTGCCATTATAGTTTCTGTCATATTTTTTAAAAGACTATTTACTAAAATATGGCTGGAGGGTCTGACTCCGTGTAACCAACGTAACGAGGGTGTAACGAACACATTGTTGCTGACCAACGGTTACAGAGCACTCGTTACGCCGTTACGCTCGTTACGCCACTTTTACAAAATAAAAAACAAAAACAAAAAAATATGGGGGAAACTGTATATAACCGTTTTTTCTGTTTACATAGCTGGGATGTTGTGGGAACATTCCTAGACATCAACGAGAGGAGACTTCTAAATGAGCAGAGACGATATCATCGAGAACGTAAAGGACGCCAAGTTCCAAATCGAGTTCATGGCACTAATGCTCCTGTCTGACAGGACAGATGAAGCGGCGACCGCATACGAGAAGGCACTGGCCAAGCTGTCAGAGATTGTAGGAGACGCACAATGAACCGTGATCCGGCGACCAAGATTCAGTTTGTCTGCGACCAGTGTGTTGGGACAGGTTACCAGCCGGTCAACAGCTATGAGATTGATGCGTGTCCTGAGTGCGACGGCACAGGTTTGATTGATCATCTTCCAAAGCGTCACAGTTATTACGACGACATTCTATATGTGAATGGCGACCGTTATCAGAAGGTGGGTTGAGATGAGCAATGATCTAAAAACCGTGCACGGCAGTCCAAGGGACCGTGGATCGGCGGACAGGTATTATGGTCGGCGTTACAACCCGCATTGGGAGTGGTACAGCGATCATGGCTGTCAGCGCATAGACTCTGAGCACATGACTGTCGAGGAAATTGCCGAGTACAACGAGGGCTGGCATGGCGAGACGGGCGAGAAGGTCTGGTCTGATCCGGAGCCGAGGGAGGACTATTGAAATGAAGACGTATGAAGTGACGATTCGCGCGACGGTGACGAAGACGTATGAGGTTCGTGCTGTGGATAAAGAGTCAGCGGAGGATTTGGCTCATGACATGTTCACTGTGTCTTGTGAGGGGCCGGAGAAGTATCAGCAGGACACCCTTGAAGTAGAGGAGGTAAGCTAATGGCGAGGATCATTGAGGCCGAGTACCATGTACAGGCCACACATTTCTGGGAGATCAAGGAGATTGAGGGGTGGCCGGTTGATGACGAGGGCCAGCCGCGTGATATCAAATCGGCACATGACTTCTACATCAAGTGGGGACTGCTGCATGTGCAGTGGGACAAGGATGGTCACAGGTTCGAATACGAGCCGACGAGCGAGGAGAATGGTGACGGCATGGACTACAAGTGGCCGGACGCCGAGTACGTCGATGGCGAGAGGTTGGACTGATGGAAGAACTACCGCTCGACCATGAGCCTAGCCTCGACCATTGGGCGAAGGGTATCGCCGACGAGGACGTAGCCACCGGCTACCACACAAACTGGGATCATGCCTATGAAGAGGCATGGCACGGGTTGGATGCTGAATACAACTACACCTACGAGTATCAGGGAGAAGAGTGATGGGTAAGGTAAGTGATTGGCTGATCGGCATGGAAGAAGATGCCGCGTGGATGAGCCGTGATTCGTGGGCCGCCGAGCATGGTGCGACGAATCTGCGAGTCTATGACGAGGTGCAGGAGGACATGACAGGTCAGCGTTCTCCAAGGAGACGGGACGAGACGCCTGAGATGTTGCAGGAACAGATCAACAGGCTGGAGGAGATATTCCGTGGGAAAGATTGATAAACGAAAGGCGTACTGGGTTGAGATTCAAATGCCAACGTCCGCTTTTGGCATCACCCATAACGTGAACCTGACTGTTTTTGCTCACAGCAAAGCTGTCATCTTGAACATGTTCCGTGACTACGCGGTAAGGAGGATTGATGTCAGCCCCTTCCACTGAT
>Ga0208545_1000148_pt1 | contig 31676 bp, 28 predicted proteins | sample DEB08_DNA_12_FD_185498 | JGI IMG/M metagenome (GOLD analysis project Ga0208545, IMG submission 185498) | Aqueous microbial communities from the Delaware River and Bay under freshwater to marine salinity gradient to study organic matter... | ecosystem: Environmental > Aquatic > Marine > Coastal ... | reverse complement strand
TTCCTATCGCTACGAATGCTTGGGGTCTAGTACTGCTAGAGAAAGATGATGCCCTTTTCAACTACAAAGACAGCGAAGACTATTTAACTAAATACTACAAAGTAATTGTCACTGAGGGCGGTTCACACCGTTACGAGAGCTTAGAAGATCGCCTCGAAGACATCGAATATTTAGTAGAATTGTCAGGATTGAACTATGGAAACGAAGAAATTTAAAAGCTTTATAAACGAGCGGTTCATTAATGCTGTTGGTGATAGAGACGTAGAGTTAAAGACACAGTACGGTAAGCAAGTCTTTGATCTGCTTCAAAAGTCGTATGCCTCTATAGGTGGACTCAAGAGTAGCGGCTTTGAAAGTGTAGACGCCATGATAAAGAAGATTCCTATGTGGAAGATGGTTGTCAATAAAGGCACTGTAGAAGCAGTGATACTGTATAAAGACAAAGGTGGTCGTAAGTCTGTAGCAATGGGTAGTACTGGCTCTGACTACGCTAGAAAGCATCTTAAGACGATACTAGCAAAAGATATCACTCGATCATACGGAGAGAAGAGTAAGGCAGCATTGGGCGCATTGATGAAACTAGTGCCTTGGTCAGTACTTGAGCCGTATATTCAAAGAGCAGACGCAGTAGCGAAACTTGCTGCCCCAGACAGTGTAATGACTATAAAGGACTACCAGAAGAATGTTAGTCGTGATTTACCATCTGATGCAGTCAAGACTTTAGAGAAATATCCAGAACTTATGCCATATGGTTACTTTCGAGAATTAGGTGACAGTTATATATTTAAAGTAATGATTGGTTCACCAGGCAAAACAATTAAGTAAACACTTGACAACTAGCTAGAATACTGTTATAATAGCTACTTGCAACAACATTCGTAGAAGCATAAAGTAGATTTGTTTGGACAGGGGTTCGACTCCCCTCGTCTCCACCATAAGAGTATTGTAACGTCCTTAATCGGAACGAGCGTCTAACTCGTGTACAGTACTCTTATGATGGGGACGCTCTGGATTCGACAGACGGTTGAGGTTATGTGGAGAATCAGTCAATGCTAAAGACTGTAAGGGTTGGGAGTTCCCGACTAAAGAAGCATTAAAATAATCGCAAACGATAATAATTTTGCACATGGTAACTACGCCCTAGCGGCATAGTCAACCGGGGATCAGCCTCGTCCTAGCAACAGAACTAAGGGGCATTTTTTAAATGGACTTGAGGTATGGTATCACCTGGACAGGATGTTAAAGCTACTGTAGTATAAAAGGAGGAGGCTTGGTTCACCTTGAGATGGATTCTCTAAACGAACCACCTTTCTTTACTAATTGATATAGGACTATATAATGACAAATTCAATCATCATCCCATCATCCGATAAAGATGTACAACGCATCAAAGGCGCTATGAACGAAATTAGTGCATCATACACTCGCATCGATGCCGAGCGTGATTTCATTAAAGACGCTGTTGAGTCTTTATCTGAAGATGTTGGAATCCCCAAGAAGTACCTCTCTAAGATGGCTAAAATCTTTCATAAAGAAAATGTATCCGAGTTGATCTCTGAGATCGAAGACATAGAAGCATTAATCGAAACTATTAGCTAGGAGACAACAATGTCTAAATTAGTTAGCACTACATTTAAGTTGCAGGAAGACGGTAAAGCTCAAGCACTGATCTATGAGACTGACGGCGGTTGGTTGATCGAGTACTATGATCCAAGAGGTAGTATGATTGCTTCGGAGAAGCATATTGGTAAGTCATTACAATGGGTTGAAGATGCTGCCGAGAATTGGGCGACAGGGATTAAGGTTCTTAATGGGTGATAAAAAGGGTGACCTCAAGATTCTTAATCGTTTGAACTCCGAGATCATTATGAAGGAGATATCTAAACACATCGAAGCTGGTGTGCCTTACATTGATGCAGTTGTTGAGTATGCGTTAAAGAATGAACTTGAGATAGAGGTTGTTGGTGAGATAGTTCGCAAATCACCTCTTCTTAAGGCTAGGATTTATCGTGAAGCAGAGGACTTGAATATGGTAGAAAGGCTTGCGAGGTTACCCGTTTGACAAAATCGATATATTCGACAAGAGATGCGTTTGATTGCTACATATATTATCTAGCCTTGAAGCGACATTTCACGTCCAATTATGATTTTGTGAAGTATAATGGTAAGGTTAACGCTAGAGTCGATGCGTTTGAAAATCGTAAAGACAAGTTCTTTTTCTTCAAGCTATCAAAGCGAAAAGATTACAAGGAATTCATACTAGCGAATCTACTAAAGAAGCCTAACGCATGGGCAGGGTCATTAGTAGATAGTCCAGAAGCTGAAGAAGTTTATGCTGACTGGGCAAAGCGTCAACAGTCTCTAACGTATGTGTTTAAGAACGAGTTAGACGAGTTAAATGAAGATGATTTCAACTCTAACATTCTGGTGGAAGATGGGGAATATCCAAAGCTCTTATCTTTGTACAACAGAAAGCTCGTATCGCTAGAGACTTTGATCGTACTAGATGGTCTAACCAATTGCTTTAAATATTGGGACAAGAGCATTCGTGATACTATCATCTGGCCTGAGATATGTAAACTGGCTAAGAACTATGCACCATTTATGTCATATGATCGGGATAAGATGAAAAAGTTAATCGTAGAAAAGTATAAATAAAAATGTCAGAAAGACTTGACAATACATCGTATATAACGTATAATACACGCAAGACGAAAAGAAGTACACATTCGTAATAAATCGCTAATACTAGCACAACCAATACAGGAAAGAAATTATGTCATTCGCATCATTAAAGAAAAATCGTAGCTCATCATTCGATAAGTTGAACTCTCAGTTGTCCTCTATGGACGGTAAGAAAAAATCATACGGAAACGAAAACCATTGGAAAGCTTCAGTTGACAAAGCTGGTAACGGCTATGCTGTCTTGCGCTTTTTACCTGCTCCAGAAGGCGAAGATATGCCTTTCGTTCGCTATTGGGATCATGGATTTCAAGGCCCAGGTGGTTGGTACATCGAGAACTCTTTAACAACTATCGGTCAAGAAGATCCAGTTTCTGAATATAACTCTAAGCTATGGAACTCTGGTCACGATGAAGACAAAGAGACTGCACGTAAGCAGAAGCGTCGATTGAGCTATGTCGCTAACGTACTCGTAGTATCTGACCCATCAAATCCTTCAAATGAAGGTCAAGTTTTTCTCTATAAATTTGGTAAGAAAATCTTCGACAAACTGAACGATGCTATGAATCCTCAGTTCGCTGATGAAGATCCAATCAACCCATTCGACTTTTGGGAAGGCGCTGACTTTAAACTTAAGATTCGTCAAGTAGAAGGCTATCGCAACTACGACAAGTCTGAGTTCTCTTCCCCTGCTCCTGTATCTGACTCAAGTGGTACTGCATTATCAGATGACGACATGGAAGCAACATGGAAGAAACAGCACTCCCTAGCAGATATTGTTGATCCTAAAAACTTTAAGTCTTACAATGAACTGAAAGCTAAATTGAATAAGGTTCTAGGACTTAATGGCGGTTCACACGCACCCGCTCAAACCGCTGAGGACAGCAATGTAGGGATGGACTTTCAGCCTAGCTTTAAAGAGCGTTCAGCTCCAGAAGCTACTACTGCTGAAGCTTCACCCGCCGCTCAAGAGTCAACGGACGACTCTCTTGATTTTTTCAAGAGTCTAGCTGAAGACTAGAGGGGTCAAAACTCAATATAACGAGTTTATGGGGAGATGGATGCCACAAGCTGAAGTCTCCCCTTTTTTAATTCAAGAAGAAAGACGATTAGCCCATTAGAACTGGTAAATGTCCACCATTTGCCAACGAGTTACCACCACCATTTATGATGTTATATGTGGTGCTATTACCACCGACACTGGTGTTGTTCATAGTATCTCCACCTTTAGCAACATTCACGTTATTAGTGTTTGCCAATACAGCTTGTGTGCCTTCTTGCATAGCATCAACTTTAGATGCATTTCTTCTGCCGCTTCTTCCGCCAGTCTTAATAGGCTTTTCTACTGGCTCACTATCCACCAAATCATCGCTTGCGATTGAGGCTGCCCCACTGTCGCCGACTGGAGTAGGTGGAGTCACTGAACTGCTCGCAGCTTCCACTCTCGTATTGACACCTTTAGAGCCGCCTCTACCACTGCGCCTTTTTGTGCCACTATTCAGCTTCTTAGCATCATCTTCCGAGATATCGCTACCAGATAAAACTGCCTCAGCAATTGATTCTGTTAACGATTCTCCCATGAAAGCGCCCAGTCCCAAGCCGACAAATCCACCAATTGCCGATCCAACTCCTGGGAATATTCCTGTTCCTAGTGCAGTGCCTGCAAGACCACCCAGTGCTGCCCCACCAATAGTTCCTAATGCTCCTACGGTTTGCTTAGTGATTTCTTTTTTATCCTCACCTCTATAGATAGCCATTAGGGGATCTATTAGGGCGGGTACTATAGCCATTGCAGGCCCAGCAAACTTAAAGAACTTCGCATACTTCGCAACTTGGCCCATTCTGCCTTCGAGCTTCATCGCATTTGCTATTCCTTTAGCACTAACTAACTTACTACTTACTGCTTTACTAACCTTTCCAGCAGCGCCCACATTACCACCGCTAGGCAATTTGCCTTTAGGAACTTTAGCAGCTTTAGGAGCTTTAGTACTACCGGCGGGTTTAACTGCTTTCACGGTTTTGGGCTTCTTCAATGCTGTCACGGCAGCACCGCCGACCGACTTAATTGCTTTAGCAGCCAGAGAGCCACCACCCTTGACCATCTTGAGTGCTAATTTTCCCGTACCAATGATAGCTTTCTTGAGTAGAGACGGCACAAAGAGTCCTAAGGCAGCCCCAACAGCGGCTACTACACCGCCAAGAGTTCCTTTATCTATGCCAAGTCTAGCTAAACCCTCACCGTCTAAACCATCTACTAATTTCTTACCCAGATATCCCATAATTCCTGCGAAAAACAATGGAAGAATCGCCATTGGCCCGAATAATAAACCGCCAATAACAGCTAATATTGATCCAACTTTAATCATGCCGCCATATTTATCTGCGGCTTCTTCACCAAAGACTGCTGTGAGAGCGCCATCGACAAATCCACTGATAAACTTGATGATCATAGGCGTAATCAATGCTATTCCCATGCCCTTCAGCAAGAAACTGCCTATACTTTTCATCATACCTAGGCCTTTACTAGCACCATCTTTGACGCCTTTTACTGCGTTACCCATTTTAGACCTGAGACTATCGCCCGTATCATCCTTGGAATCTTCTCCGCTCACAGAATCAGCTCTATCTTCTCTCTCTTTGGCTTGTCTGGCCGCCTTATCTTCTTTGCTTTCTGCTCTGATGAACTCTAGATTCTCGTTAAACGATTTAACCAGGGACCCAAACATAGACTCAAACCTAGGATTATTGTCTAAGAGTGCGTCTTTTTGCTCAGGCTTCTGCTTAGGCTGCTTTCGTTTTTTGGCCATAACTTACACCTATTTCTTTTTAGAACTTATTGCTTGTGATGTAAAGAACGCCGCAACGATACCAGCAACAGCAACAAAGTATGTTGGTGCCATATCGCCTAATGTAGCTTGAGCTTGATCCAAACCTGCTAGAGAGGCTAGAACAACAGCGAAGGGATAGAGCAACAAACCACCTAGTGCAAACCAGGTCATGTTTCTCTGCGCATCTCGCATAGCGTCTTGATCTTCAAGTTCTTTTCGTTTAAATTCAAGGTACATTGCTTCTTCTTCACTAGATACATTACCATCACCGTTAGTATCGGCTGGGTGAAATACTTTTTCTTCTGACATTATTACTCCGTTATTTTTGTTGAGCTTTCTGATCTTCTATGAAATCGACTAGCATATCCACATATAAGTCTCTTTCATATGGCAATAAATCTTCTATATCCGCTATACTATATTTATGATGTTGAGCCATCGAGAAGACTGTTTTATAGTAATTCCCTAAGCTGGTGTGACTCAACATTAGAGAAAAAAAGTGTCTGTGCCCTCTAGTACGATTTCTTTACTCTCACCTGCGCTATTAATATAATCAGTCTGAAATCTCAGCTTGGGCATAGTATCGAAGAATTGCTGAAGAGCGTCAACAGTGGCACCAGGAAATGACTCTATGAAATCAGATATCTCTTCCTTAGAGAAATCTTTTAAGCTCTGAACTTCATCTCCTGCTACTACAGATTCTATACATGAAGCTATTACATCAAACAACGATTCTGTGGGATGTTCCACTACTTTTAGAAACAGCGAAACTTCATCAAGTCTAGGATAACGCATCATTAGATACATATCATCATTTACTGGGATTTCTTTTGTGTGTCCTTCTGGTATGACTAGGTGTATATCGTCAACCTCTAACTCTATTTCAATAGGACCGCCTGTTTCTGGATCACTGATAATAAATTCAATCTTATTATTGACCGACTTAGCTCTGACTTGCAACATAATATACTCCAAATCGAACATCGCTATGGAGTCAACATCTAAACCCGGGCAACAGTTTGTCGCAATTTGCCTCATTGCCAATACCATTTGATTGGGATCTTTTGATTCTTGAGCTATCAACAGAATCTTCTCTTCTTTTACAGTAAATGGTCTATACTTGACAGTCTCGTCTGTTGATGGCAACTTTGTCTCAAATAGAGGCAAATCAATCTTTGGCAATTTCATGGCACTTCTCCTATAATATAATAATGATTACTTAGAACGAATCTATAATGTTGTTTATGTTACTTACTTGGTTTAAAGCATCTTGTATGCCTGTTGGACGTTTAATGCTCTGTATCATGCTTACAGTTGTGTTAATACTAGAGAACCAGCCCAATAGATTACCTGTGAATGAGCCTGGTCTGTCAGATAACACTTTACCTCTGGTTGAGCCAGATACTTTGAGTTCATCGTATGAGAATCCCACTGGTAACGTCATCACATCGCCTGTGCTTTCCCATGACGTTTCAATACCGCCTACGTTGATAGGATATAGTCCAGAGAACTCGTATAGATACTCGACCTCTTGGGTGTTCTGAGAGTATACGGCAACCTGCATCGTAGCAGAATAATCGCTCTTGTATCCCATCTCAAACGGCAACTGATTATTTACTCCTGCAAACTGACCACCGCTCGTATCGTAATTGACTATCGATTGCGCCCATCTATGAAACAGCTTCATGACACCGAAGTTAGAGTCTACCATAAATGATACTGGTAATACGGGGAAGCTCATCGACTGTGGTCTACGAACAATTGGTCCAAATGCCTGTGGCTGAACTTCGCTTGTTTGTATATCCATCTCTGGTAAAGTCACAGTCTTACAGTAAAACTCTAGATCACGGGTGATTGGTATCTCATTCAATTCATTCAACAATGATCTAGGCATAGTTATTCTAGCAAAGAATAGGTTAGTCTTAGCTACCCCATGCTCGCTTAGTTTTGAGTTAAAATCGCTTATGTTAAATGGCATTACTGTTTCCTATATCTTTTTCTTAGACTGTGACCACACAGTTGCTTTGGATGCGCCGACAAATCTCTCTGTAGGCAAGAAGAGTGCTATATCCCACTCAGACGGATACACATACATAAATCTACTTTGCACTTGTGATGTTAGGTATCTCTTCACGCAAGGTTTAAACGGTTCAAATTTAGCCGCTTTAGATAATATCTGATAATTAATTTTTAATTTTGTCGTCTCATCATATGCTTTGTTGTTAGTTGTCTCATATAGAGCATCCATTAATTTGGCACGTAGAGGTAGTGGTAAATAGTGCATATTGAGTCCATAGAATCCACCCTTTACCATCTTAAATGGGAATATCAAAGGAAGTCTATCGTAATATGGAAGAGTTTTTCTACCCTTAGCCATGTACTCATACATATACATCCCACCAATCATAGGACGAGAAGCCATTCTGTCTTTATCACTCTTCTTTCCGAAGAGCTGTTTCTCACTAACTTTACCATAATCTTGAGCAGTCTTACGATACCAGTCACGAGCCTTAGCTGTCTGAGCAGGAATCTTTCCTGATCTAACACCCTGAGTTAGTATTTCATCAAATAGTACAGCCATTACAGTGTCACAATCCCTTCAGCGATTAATCGATCTCTGTTGGCTAAATGTTGTGCATCAACATCATCTTTAGAGCCACCGAAGTAAGGAACAGCGTGACCTTCTTCAACTAATATCTTTGTAGCTGGGCGCCATGCATCTGTCTTAGCACAATATACATCAAAGTCTCCTAATACACGACCAAACTTGCCTCGCATATCTTCGCCTTTCTTACTGATCTGTGTCTTCAATACTGGATTCTTACCCAGTAGAGACTTCAGTCGTGCTTTAGCAGCTAAGCCAAACTTCTTCTCAACTTTGTCACGAGTTCTTGATTCTGGTGTATCAATGCCCATAATACGTACACGTTCCTTATACAACCAGATACCAAATCCTAGATCGATGTCAACATCAACGGTATCACCGTCTATTACTCTTACTATTTTACATTTGTACTCGTACATAGTCTATTCTCGCTCTAGTATTCGTTCAAGTTTTGTTTCTAGTCTAATGGTATCTAATTCTAGTATTCTTACTCGATCAATGGCATCTTGAACTTCTTTTGGTGGTTTGAACTCATCTATCCACGTATCATTTTCTTCGATCTCTTCGAAGTTGATCTCTACTGCTCTCTCAAGGAATGCAATTCTCTCTTCTATACCAAAGTAAGCCCACACAGCAATGCCCGTGCCAAGAATCAATGATAGTAGATTCTTTAATGGTATGGTGAATTCGCTGTCTTCGTTGATCTTAGCCATGTACTTTACTCTTTATTCTACTCTATCTTGTATTTATACGACTACCTAATACCTAACTCACGCTCAGTCATGATTACAAACTTCCACCCCTTATCTTTACAGTATTCTTCTGCGGCATTCCACTTAGAGCTATTCGTGCCCCAAGTCTTAACTTCATTCAAATACCGCTTGGTTGGCTTATTTTTCTTAGTGTTCTGAACAGTCGGAGGTATTGTCTCTTTGTATGGCTTTATCTCTATCAGTAGCTTTTCTTTCTTACCCATCTTATTAGTCATTTCAACATAGAAGTCTGGAAAATATCGATGCATCTTACCGTCAACGCATGATCTATACGGCACAATTATCTCTTCCGACGACCACTTTGTGACTCCGGGGTGAGCATCGATATATCGGCAGAAATGAAACTCCCAGCTCGAACGATATACGATATTAGTGTAGTCACCCTTATATTTGTGAGGGTTCTTGGGATTAAATTTGCCTTGGTGATACTTTGCCACAATTACTCCAAATCATATAAATAGCTATAACCAATCAATATTTATATATAAAGGTCAAAGAAGATGTCAAAGGGTTTACTTAAAACGAGTCCACAACAAGCTATGGCACAACGTAAAGTTGAGCAAAAGGGTCCGACTGGTATCATGAAGTTTCCTGCCAATCTTGGAGCGCATGGCACTCTTATGCGATTCTTCGAGTATAACTATGGTGGCGACAAAGGTAGTCAATCAACACCACTCGCTGAAATACTTCTTCCTTTACCAAAGCAGATTCAAGACAACTATAAGATTAATGTTGGCTCTAACGAATTAGGTATTCTAGGCACAACAGCCGCACAGTTAGCAGGCGACCCAAACGCTGTTGGATCTATTGGCAAAAGTCTAGGTGGAGCTGCTGTAAATGGTGCGAAAGGACTTGCATCTGCCGCTTCCGGTGCCTTTAATGGAGACACCTCTCAATTGAGCGAAGCAATGAGCACCGCAACAGATGCAGCACTATTCCTCACAAGCGCAGGTCTAGGCTCAGTAGCGCCCGATATTTCTAACGGTATTGGTGTAGGTCGTGGCACAGCAATAAACCCATTCGCTACTCTAGTGTTTAGTGGTGTTGATCTTAAGGTACATTCACTTGAGTGGCTATTATCGCCAGAGAGTGAGAAAGAATCTCGTGAATTAAAGAAGATTATTCGTACACTTCAGCGTATGGTATTACCTAAGACTGGTAGCCCTCTTGGTGACACTATAACAGGAGCTACTGTGCTTGATAGGGGTATATTGAGATATCCAGCTATGGTTGATACATATTTTCAGGGCATTGACGAGTCATATTACTTTAGATTTAAGACATCGATGATCTCTTCATTAAGTATTGATTACACGCCTAACGGCATAGCGATCAACAAGGGCGGTAAGCCAAGCGCCATTCGTATTACAATGTCATTAAATGAAGCCTATATTCATACAGCAGAAGATAATTCGGAAGCAGATTTATTAGAAGAAGTACGTGCAGAGAAGATTGCTGACGCGGCAGCTGATGGAGAGACTCCAGTATTTGATCCATCTCAAATATTAACTCCTGATGGTAAAGCGCCATTAGTTAGTAATGCCGCATCGTCCGATGAAGTTACTATGAGTAAAGTACTAACATCTGGCGAAGTAGAGACTAAGGTAATGTCGAAAGCAGATTTGGCAGCAGAAGGATTCACAGAAGCTCAAATAGCGGGCACAACACCAACAGGTATTAGTGGCGTATCATTCACGCCAGGAGCATAATATGTATTTCTCAGCATTTCCGACAACAGACTTTAATGGAACAACACTATTAGACATCACCCGAAAGGCTAAATTAAGTAGTGTTGTTGAGTTTGATGCGTTATCATATATGGACTACAGAGTAGAAGAGGGCGAGAAGCCTGAGGATGTAGCATTTTATTACTATGATGATCCCACATATGCTTGGTTAGTACTACTAGCTAATGATATTGTTGATCCATATACACAATGGCCTAAGACTATATTCGCATTCGAAGAGTATTTAAAGGTTCAATATGCTGATAAGTCTGGTACGACAGGAGATGCTGTAATAGAATGGTGTAGAAATGCTACTATCGGTGCTAATATTCTATATTATCAGAGTCATATTGATCCTGATATCACTCTTAATAGAGCAAGCTATCTTAATGCTAGTAATGAGGCTCGGGTTGAGTTCTATCCAGTAAGAGTATATGAATATGAGTTTAAATTAAATGAGCAGAATAGAGAGATAGTTTTAATTAACAAATCACTTGCTCCTTATATCAAAGATAAGCTTGAGGCCACATTAAATGACGAGTAAGTTAGCATCAGCAGGGTTTTATACACTCGACAGCGCCACTATTCGTCCACTATTTCCTGATTCTAATAGATCAAGACGATCTAACGAGCCAGATAATATCGATGTAACGAAGACAGTAATAGGTCTTGCTATGAGCGAGAGTGTGGATAGTCCTTTCGTCTCAGGTCATATCATACTAAGCGAGAGTAATAATCTATTAGAAGACGTACCACTCCGCGGAGAAGAAATATTAACACTAACAATCACTGATTTCTATAATAAAACTGTCACATATACCTTCTATATCTACGCAATAGACAACATCAAAGTTGGTAGTAGCATTAATGATAGAATGGTCAAGTATACATTAAGATTCACAACTAATCAAAAGCTTATATCAGATACTAAAGAGATAAGAAAGTCATTTGGCAATACAAAGATAAGTGATATGGCAAAAACTATCTATGATGAATACTTCACTACTGGTGATAATAAGATAGATAAAGAGCTAGAAGTAGAAGAAACAGATGGAGAACAGACTCTAGTCATACCTAATCTAAGAGCAGATGCAGCAATGCAGTTTTTATCTAGAAGAGCATACGCCTCTAATAATAAATCATCTTTATATAGATTCTTTGAGACAAGAGAGAAGTATTTCTTCTGTACGCATGAGTATCTAATCAATAAATACGGCGGTTTTGAGGGTAAAAGCGAGCAAGAAATAAACCAGTTATTTTTTATATACAACACTGTAGATGATAACACAGGCCTTGGCCAGATCATAGCACAGCAATCGATCAATGATGTCCAGTATGGTGATAAGGTAGACTCAATGGCCGATATAAAGCAGGGTGCATATAGACGTACCGTTACTGAACTCGATATCAACTATCGAACACGCATATCACGCCAGTATGATTACAGTACTGAATACAAAGACTACAAGGCACCAGATCCACTGAAGCTAACACACTCGACCGAGTTTGTCAACGCTTATATGGGACCCGACGAAGCGCCTGAGACTGTCTTAGTGACTGACTTTCCTCAGATAGGCCAGAACGAAGGCACTCAAAATATGCTGAAGCCTTATCAACACTTCTATGAGAACTACACCACGAAGCCTGTAGTAGACTATCATATGAATAAGAATTCGTTTCAGATCGAGGTCAATGGTAGACATGAGCTGTATCCTGGCATGATCATTAACGTCGAGTTGTATAAGTTCAGTAATACATTAGCGGGTACCAAAGAAGTTGATAGAGAGAGAAGCGGCAAGTATATTGTATTGGGTATGACCAGTAAGTTTGATGCTGACATATTCAAGCAGACATTGGCCATTACTAAGGGTGGACTAGCTGCATGATTGAGTTGAGTACTAATGAAGTATACTACTTACTACTGCACATTATAACGATATCATGGCTAGCTTACTATGCCTATGGAGATAAGAGATGAGTGGCTTTAATAATATGTTACATTTCGTGGGTGTTGTAGAAGACGCACATGATAAGACTAATAGTGGTAGAGTAAGAGTGAGAGCATTTGGCATTCATCCTCCTAGATCAAGCGCAATCGATGCTGATAGTGTTCCTACTGCACACTTACCATGGGCGACTGTATTAGATGGTACTTATGGTGTATCGCCAGTCATACCTTCTGTTGGTGATTGGGTGTTTGGTTTCTTTATAGACGGAAGAGAAGCACAGCAGCCTATGATAATGGGTAGATTGCCAGGTATGCATATGCAGATGCCTAGTGGATCTGGTCAAGAGGGTGAAGATGGTATGTTACCTCCAGAGAGTGTGAGCAAGTTCGGTAAGCCAGACTTACACAGATATCAAGGGGGTGAAGGAGCTAGTCAGGGTCAGACTCTTGCACAACGAGTATTCTCTAACACAGCGATACCACAAGCCGATGGTGAGACGTTTGACGAACCACCTATTATGATGCCAGAGAACAACTATAGTAACACTGTTGTGAAGTCAAAGGATGGGGATAACTTCATTGTACTAGGATCAGGTGAAGATGGAGAGAATAGTGATTACTTTCTGATCTCTCATAGCTCAGGATCAGTCTTTCAAATAGATGCGAATGGTACTATCTTTGTTAAAGCATTTGCTGACAAGTATAACACAACTCAGGGCATCGAGTCAACCTATGTTAGAGGCTCTTCTCATAGTACTATAGACGAAGACTATACACTGAAAGTTGGGAAGTCTGGTAAGATCAGTGTGAATGGCCGATTAGATATCGAGTGTACAGACTTTAGTGTACGGGCTGCTCGTAACATCAATCTAGATGCGGGGGTGAAAGTAAATATCTCTGGTGCTGGTGTTGGGATGTATGCGACTGCTGATGATATCAATCTTGTGGCTAAGACGAATCTAAAAGCATTATCAACACTTGGTGGCATGTACTTCAAGTGTTTAATGCCGGGTAATATAGCAGGAGATGGAGGAGACTTTCATGTTGACTCATATAAGACTAATCTCTATAGTGTAGCATACACGAAGATACATAGCACCGGGTTACCAGCTATCTCTAAGCAGACGTTACCCTTTCCTGATGTAGGACATCTAGGTATAGACATCAGTAGTAAGACATCTATGAGATTAGACGCATTAGCTACAATGAACATCAACTCAACTGGTATTATGGGCATTAGTGCTGTCGCTGCAATAGGTATCAAATCTACAGCAACACTTGACATTCACTCAACAGGCCTGCTTGGAATAGGAACTGCTGGCATATTGAGCATGGATGGAACGCTAGTTAATATCGGTAATGGTACAGCAGCCGCAACAGGTGCATTAGCAACAACATCTATCACAGCATCTATAGCACCACAGTTAATACAGAAAGCAACAGGAGCTGTACCTAATATAAGTTTAGCAGAGATAGCGAAAGTTGTCAAGCCCCAAGAGATAACAAACGTAGTCACGCCCGAGATGCCAGCTGTCACTAAGAGATGGTGGCATGGTATTACTAGCATCATGAGATCAGACGATGATTAATAAATACAGAACCAACAGATGCAACTTCTATTATAACACAAATCTGCCAATTGTCAACAAAAAGAGTGAACTAAATGTCGATAGTATGTAATAACACAACGCCAATTACTAGTAAGTTCTCTGATCTCACTACTAAGCCTGGGCAGATCATTGATTTATCAGCATTAACATCGCAAGCTGATCCTCTTGACAGAGTAGATCGAGCGACGATTATTGATGTCACGAATAGACTGAATGGTATACTAGATGAGGCTGTTGGCTCTAGTACAGGAGGTGGTACAGGTGGTGCCAATGGTACTGGTGGTGCCACAGACACAGGCGTTGACACTGTTACAGGTAATACTAACAATAACAACAACGGCGCTAACAATAACGCAATCCTATTAACTGACTATCCTACACTATTTGACAGATTTAGTCAATCACCTATCACATTCACTGAGATAGCAGCCTTCGCAATAGATAGCAATATTGACATGAGCGATATTCTTTTTGCTCTTGAGAACTTCAATGTACTTAACGGTCTATCGTCAACGTTGACTGATTTTCTAAAATCTCTTGACTTCTTCCTTAATGTCAATTTCGGGTCTGCTATCAATGCAGGTGTATGTGGACAGTATCAGAAGATACTTGACTTGCTATCAGCTGGACTTCTTCTACTTGACAACACTATTGCTGATCTAGCCGGGTTAACATTTCCAGATCTCGACATAACTAAGTTGGCCATCTCTTTAGCTCAGAAGATTACTCTAGAAGAGATGAAGAAGAAGCTATTAGAGGCCGTGGATGAACTAGTAAAGAAGATAACCAAGAAGATCGACGATGCTATCAAAGCCGCACTCGCTAATCTGGCTAATATAATCGGGGCTGCTCGTGCTAAGATTGGTAAGATAATTGATAAGATTCAGACTGAGATAGTAGAGTTCTTTTCGCCTGAGAATATACAGCGTATCAAAGATGAAGTAAGCGCATTCATCACTGGTATGGTTAGTAACTTTGAACGACCTACACTAGAGAATGTTGGTCTTATTATGTTCAAACTATGTAACTTCACCGAGATACTAAAAGATATGCTATTAGGACCAGTTGATGAGCTTAATGAGATAGTGAGTGAAGTTAATAAAGAGACTGCGGTGCTTGACACACAGGATAAAGTAGAAGAGAAGAAAGCTGTTGATGCAGGTGCTATAAGAGTAGATAAGGTCATTGCCGAAGAGAAGAAAGAGATTGCAAGCGAGAAGATCAATGAAGCTGCTCTTGATAATAACCCAAATAGATATGTTGTGCGAGTTGGTATCAAGAATGCTCGTGGTCAAGTATCATCATTCAGAAACGAAGTCAAGTATAGACAACCAGGTGAGCTAGGATATATTGATCCCTCTACTGGTTCTCTTGCTATCCCTACTAACGTAGATTATATCACACTTACTGTACCTAGTCAAGACGAACTTCAATATATTAATACGAGAAGTGAAGATGGCGTAGGTCCAGCTGGATTGATTACGTTTAGTGATAAAGTAGTAAGCGATGAAGAATGGAAGGGTGTTGATAGCTCTATATGGATGAGACTACTACGTCTATCATCTCTCACTGGCGAGAAGTATGTATTGAAGCAAGGTCAAGCCAGAACATCGAGCAGATCGTCTAGTAGAACAGCCGGCAAGATCAGACAACAAGGTCAGTCTGCATATCATCACAAGTACTCTGGATTCGCTGTAGAGTTATTTGTGCCTGCAGATATAAGAGAGAAGACTATCATAGCTGCTAGTAGAGTAGGCTTCTCTGGTATTGCCGTGGGTAAATCATATCTTCGTCTACATCTTGGTGCTAGAGATGGTACTGTTGCTGACGAGAACAATGTTCGATGGATTCCCAGTGAAAGATTTGCTTCAAATGAAACTCCTATCTACAATGCTATGATGAGAACTCATAGTATAGATGGTTATAGAAAGAGACGTGAGCCTGATGCATCGTTTAGATTCTATGATAAGTCTACATTCAAAGAAGAGCCTAGTACTAATGATGGTTCTGGTATACCAAACATCGTTGACAATACTAGTATCACGAGTAAAGTAGAAGAGACTGAAGTGCCGTTTAGCTTGCTGAGACCTGAAGAGCCCGAAGTAGCACCGAAGAAGAAGTTTGTGCCACCAACTGGTATCGTACCGTTTCAGCCTGGCAGCACTCTGACTAATAGAGATAGAGGACCAGGTTGGTAGTGCTTATCTATTCTCATCGTATAAATACTCCATAAAGGGTAAAATAAATGTTATTATCACCACGTACAAGATCACAAGAGTTCTTCTCGGACTTCACAAGGAATCTGGATCAGATACCAGGCCGCACAGACCTATCTCGTATAGTGAATGAGAATGCTGTACGAGAGAGTATCTTTAATCTAGTTATGACTGATCGTGGTGAACGACTGTTTCAACCTAACATAGGGTGTGATATAAGAGGATCGCTATTCGAGAACATTGATCCTAGTAGCATACTCATACTCAAAGAGAATATTAAATCTACTATAAAGACTTACGAACCAAGATGTAATCTACGAGACGTAGAAGTATCAGCTAACTTAGATACAAACGAACTCTCAGTGAAGATTGTATTCAGTGTCATAAATAGTAACAATACATCATCACTTACAATTGATCTTAATAGGGTAAGATAGAAATGGCCGATATGTCACCAATTACAAATCTAGACTTCGCTGAAACTAAAGAAGCACTCAAGACGTTTCTAAAGAATCAGAGCAAGTTTAAAGACTTTGATTACGAAGGCTCTAACATGAATGTCCTGTTAGATGTGCTGTCGTATAACACATATTACAATAACTACTACTATAACATGGCCATCTCAGAGATGTTCCTTGATAGTGCTACACAACGTAATAGCGTATTGAGTCATGCAAAGGAACTTAACTATCTTCCTACAAGTAGAAGATCGTCTGTTATTAAAGCAACCATCACAGTTGTAGCGCCTGGTCTAGATAGTAACTATTTTAGTATTCCCGCTAACAAAGCGTTTATAGGAAGATGTGGTAACAAGACATACAATCTACTCACAGACAAGAGCTATAATGCTGTACGGTCTACTGCCGATGATACTCTATACACTGTAACAGATGTTGATCTATACGAAGGTCGTATGATTAATGAAACATTGTCTACCACTGATACAGTACTGTCTAATGCTGGTATCGACACACGAAGTCTTACACTCACCGTGAATGGCGAAATCTACACATATCGAGCTGATATCTTTGGTGTCTTATCAAATGACAAAGTGTTCTATCTACAGCCCGAGAATGATGGCAAGTACTCTGTACAATTTGGTAGAAATAAGTTTGGTCTTGAGCCAACGGTCACTGATTCTATTATAGCAAACTATCGGGTAACTAACGGTCCTAGTGCGAATGGAATCGGGTCCCTTACAATCGGTAACTTTGGCGGTGCGTCTTCGATCAACGTAACGATAACATCATTGTCTTCTGGCGGCTCTCTGGCGGAAGACATCGAGTCTATTCGGACGTTCGCTCCTAAGGCTCTCCAAGTGCAGGAGAGAGCAGTAACGAAACGAGACTATGAAACTCTGCTTCGTGCTAGATTTCCCAACATTCAAGCGATTAGTGTATATGGTGGTGATGAAGTAATACCTCCTCAGTTTGGAAAGGTTATCATCTCAGTTGATGTTAGTGGTGGTGAAGGTGCGGCTGATTACGAGATCGCCAACTTCCGATCATATCTATCTGATAAGACTCCTCTTACTATTGAGCCTGTCTTTGTTGTTGCTAAGTTTATGTATGTTGGCTCTGTTGTTAAAGTAGTGTATGATGCTAATCTAACTAGCAAGAGTCCTGCTCAGATACAGAGCGAAGTCAATGCTGGTATTATAACATATCAGAATACTAATCTCAATGACTTTAATAAGACGTTCCGTCAATCAAGACTAGCGGCATACTTAGATGCTATTGACGGCTCTATCGTATCGACTGATATCGTAGCAAAGCCTATCATTGAATATGTTCCAATTCTGAACTTTGCTACTAGCCCATCATTCTCTTTTGAGTCTGCTCTAGTACAGCCATATCCGTTTGATGCTATATCTGGCTTCTCTACATTCAAGCCTGCTATAGAGTCTACTAAGTTTACTGTAGACGGAACACTTGTTACAGCGAAAGATGATGGTAACGGTAACATTATGCTTGTGACTGCTAACACTGACGTTGAAAGTGTCTTTAAGTCTTCAGTTGGTACTGTCAATTATAGCACAGGCGCTATCAAGTTGTCAAATCTAAATATAAGTTCTTTCGAGAATAAGGCAATCAAGTTCATAGCTAATAGCGTGAATAAAGATATTCGACCACCTAAAGATAGAATATTAGTTATTCGTGGCGAAGACGTAACGGTAACAGTAAGTCCATTGGAATCATAATATATGTCAGTTACTATAAGAGATGATATCTACTCGGGAATAGCAGAACAGTTTCCTGACTTCTATAAGGAGAATGGCGAATTTCTTGTAGATTTTGTCAAGGCATACTATCAGCATAATGATGCAACGAATGATCGTGATATTCCTAAGTTAAAGGACATTGACACGACTCTCACTACGTTTCTTGTTTACTATAAGAAGAAGTATCTTGCTGATCTTCCTATTGACACAGCACTTGATGTACGGTTCATTATTAAGCACATCCAAGATATGTACAAGAGGAAGGGTACTCAACAGTCTCTTGAGCTTATGTTCAGACTCTTCTTTGATGAATCAATTGAGATATTCTATCCTAGTACTGCTATTCTACGGCCGTCAGACTCTATCTGGGGCGGTGACATATATCTAGAAATGAAGCCAGTATATACTGTAGATGATTATCCTATCAAGAAAGGGAATAGAATACGTGGCGACATATCGCTTGCTACAGCCTTTGTTGATGAGGTACTCTTTGTCAACTTCTCGGGCTCACTATCTCCTATCATTTATCTATCGAATATCGCAGGCACCTTCTCGTCTGATGACTCTATCGTTATCGTGACAGTTGATAATAACGGTGTCGAGTCAGTATTTAATGCTGGTAAGCTAATATCTGGATCCATTAGTTCGGTAACAGTGAGTCCACTGAATAGACTTCCTTCTCAGAGAGTGGGCGATACGGTTAAGTTTAAATCTAGTCTTACTGGTATTGATGGCGAGGGAAGAGTTACAAAGACTTCTCAGACTCAGACCGGAAGGATTGAGTTTGATATTGAAGATGGTGGATTCGGCTATGTTGATCCTACTTCATTGGCTGCAACTAACAACGTCGGAATCAGTAATCAAGTAATGATTATCGATTCATCAAATACTCCTACTAATGCTGACGGAACGACAAACAGCAACTATGTAGATTTTCTGCCGGGTGACGTTATCGTCTGTTCAGGCAGCAGTATCTCTTATACAGGATCGAGTGACGCAGGTGCAACTCAGTACTCTGTCAGTGGATCTGCTAAAGTAATCGAATATGTTCACCCCCTCTTGTTTATAGAGTCTAATACATTAGGCGAAGTTCAAGCGTTTCATAGCAAGACTTATCCACAGGGTGGCAATGATATCAATCTTCTCGCAGCGGCATTTGCGAATCTAATTACGCCGAACAGCTACAATATACCTAATGAGTATTTTAACTATACTAGAAACTTTAAAAAGACTGACGCAGTAGATGGTACAGGTAGCATTGCAGACTTTATGAATACTGGTACAGTGACGACAGACGACTTTCAAGTTATAACGTCATACAGTACAGTACATTCTTCAACTGCGATAACACCAGTGACGGACTTTGTAGGATTGAACCCAGCGGCATATGATGCCTCCGAATGGGGCAGATATCTTTATAGGCTGTTTACACTTTATTCCAGGTTCGATATCTTTCCGAAGTTCGTTGTGAGTAGCACACCAGACTACTTACCCAGCAACACGGGATTCATAAGTCCTGGTAGCGGTAATCAGGCAGGCACGACAGTGACACTACCTAATTTGCCTAATCCAAGATTTACTATTGATAGACATAGAGGCGACTCTCCGCTTAGTGAAAACTCTCCTTATTCAGTGACAGTAGATAGCTTTGGCGCTTTCAACGGGTCAGCCTCATATGAGATTGGCGAATTATCTAACGTAGAGACAGTCACTCTGGTTATTGATCAGATCGGCGACTTCGTTGATGAGATTATCGATGAAAACAACAGCGGCACTGGAGATAATGGTGAAGATTATGGAATGTCTGGTCCTTCTGCCGAAAACTATGATACTGCATTCAGAGACGCATTTGCCGCTATCACAGTAAAGATAGGCACAATCGACTCTTTGAAAATATTATCTACCGGTACTGATTATGAGAATAACGTCAAGTCTCTAGTGATACATGATAACATTGCTAAGTTCGGTAAGAGAGACATTATACTGACTTTCGATACGGTCGATTTCTTCTTAGAAGCTGGTGATATAATCACCCAGAATAGAACAATAGAAGACGTAGAGATTAACCAGTCTGGTAACATCACTGAATCTGGACTAGAGGCTTTGGGTGCAAGCACTGTAGGTACAGGATATACTAACTCTCCAACTACTTTCACACTCACTACAGGTGGCACATCTCCATATACAGCGAAAGCTAAGTATATTAAGAGGGTCGATAACGGATTCTACTTTCGACCCCTTAGCTTTCACGGATTCGACGAAAATCTTCCAGTAAAAATAGTAAACACTAATAAGAATATCGCTACAGCGTCAACTGATCCAACGTCTTTGCCTATGGGCTCGAATGCTGTTGTCAGTGGAGTAGCATCTTACGAAGTGGGACAGATAGATGAGATATCGATTATCAAAACTGGATATAGATATGATGATAAAGAATCTATTGAGATTGTTAATATAGACGAAGACAGCGCATATTATAATAAGACGGTTGCGACTGCTTCAATTCGAACACTGAGCCAAGGAAAGACAGAAGGAAGATGGAAAACAAAAACATCATTTCTTAGTGACAAGACCAAGCGACTCCATGACAACAATTATTATCAAGAATATTCATACGATATATCCTCAATCGTAGATCCTAAAAAATATGAGCCGTTGATTGAGGACACTGTCGGTGTTGCGGGCACGAAACTGTTCAGTACGCCTATGATAAATAGTGATAATAACTTAGATAGTGACCTAAGTGTTCAGTTTACATTTTATGAAATACGATCAGGTCAGCTTTTGACTACAGATGGAGATTTCTATGTAGACGAAGACGGGAATAATATTATGGTAGCAACAACTACTGTAGCTCAAATATAACAGAGATTAAAAATGCAGATCGACAATATTAACGGGAATTAACTAGATGGCTACATTACAGATTACAAGTGACGGTGATCCATATCCTGTGAAAGCAGGAGTTCCTTTATTGAATAACGGAACCACTAGAGTATTTCCAGATAGCTCGACTATACAGGATCAAGTCAATGACTTTTCGTTTAAGTATAGAGGAGGAAGTAACACTGTTGATCCCGAGGCTGTATCACTAACTAGTCCTGTGGGGATTACTACAAATGGAGTAGTGATATATACCTCAGCATCTAGTAGCCTCACTTTACCAGTATCTTCTACAGCGGCACCCAGTAACTTCACATGGAACACTGTAGACAATCCAACTGAATTTCGAGTTGATGCTTGTGGTGGTAGACCTGAAACTGGTGGAGAGTATAGATATAGAAGTGGAGCATTCTATAAGAATGGAATGCAGAATAATTCGCAGTATATAGCGTCTACTACATATCTTAGCGCAACTGCTTTTGGTGGTGATAATACGAGACATCCTGACGGACACTCAAAGATATTGGGATTTGCATTTGACGGATATCCCATATACGGTCCCTATGGATACACGAGTGCGACTGAAGTCGGCTCAGTTTCAAATCCTGCTATTCAGATGACAAGCTCATATAGAACGAAGTATAATGCAGAGGGTGGAAGAGGCTTTACATATGCTGAATTGCCAGCGGGGTCATTTGTAGAGGATTATGAATATGTGTCTAGTCTAGGCACACTAGATGTATATAATGGAAGATTTTGTAAGACTCCTGATTACGATACAGGAACTTATGCATACTTCTTAACGTTCTCGCCTGGCAACTTAAATACTCCGGTATACCCATATATAATAGGTCCTAGCACTAGAGAGCAACGCCCAGTTTAATAAATACGGAAAAGAATAATGGCAAAGGTAATTACAGAAAATTTTAAGATTGAGACGACCAATGAGTTGTTCAGGTCATTTAAGAATCAGAATAGTACTCTGGGCGCAAATTTCTTGAATCAGCTTCAGGCATATGACAATCAACAGTCTCTGGGTCTGTCGTCTGAAAACGAGACCGTTATAAAGACTATGGTAGACGATCAGCTCACTCTATTGAGACCTGAAGCAAACTACTATATTATGGCGTCCACCGCTCTACCATCAATAGATGGAGTGCCATCAATAACAAACACGCAGACATCTAAGAGAAGCTTTCAGAGAAAGGTTATATTCGGCAATAAGATTGAAGAATCATCCGCAAGATATATGTTTTACGAAAACGATTGGACTACAGGAACGAAATATGACTCGTTCGACGATACGGCGAATATCGAAAACTTAAACATGATAGTCACGATACGTAACACAGAAGGCGACTATTTAGTATTCAAGTGTATAGAAAATAATAATGGGTCTGAGTCTACCGTTAGTCCACAGTCTGTTATTGTCCAATTCACTACAACCAACTATCAATCTGTTGAGACTGAAGATAAATATATTTGGCAATATATGTTCACAGTAAGCTCCGACGAGGTAGCCGTATATAGAAATGTGGACAGCTTGCCCCTACCTACTACAAACGGTGACGTAAATGTCATCGCTAATGCCCGAGAGAATATATCTCAGATTATTATTAATAGTACTCCTACTGGACTGTTTAACCAATATCTATTTGGCGAAGCAGACAGCCAAGCGAATTCGTCTAATGTTCTTCTTAAGAGTACTAGTGTCACAGAAAACACGACGACTTTAGTGTTGGGTGTTACTGACAAACTCGGTAGAAGTTTATATCAAGACCTCGATGCATACAAATATATGTACTTCAGGTCGGGCACAGGCGAAACAGCAGGTAAACTTTATGACGTTATATCCTCTAAAACAAACGACTCATCAAAAGAGATAAGTGTTGTTGTAAAAGGTACTGACAATTTCGAGCAAGGCCTAGCTCAACTAGTGCCTAAGATAGAAGTTAGTTCTAGTACATTAAGCGGAACTAGAGCTAAAGCTTACGGCGTTATAGATCAGTTCGGAACACTTACTAGGGTCGCATTTGAGACTAAGGGTACTGAATATAAATTTGCTTCTGCAAAGGTTATCTATCCTAAAAGTCTGACCACACCCGGCGTAACGATTTTACGTGCTATAGTTTCTCCTAGAGGCGGCCACGGCTCTAATCCTATCGACGAGATGGCTATGAGTAGACTATCTATCGTAACCAACTTTTCCGGAGAGTCTGAATCTATTCCTAATAGTAACACATACACTCAAGTAGGACTAATCAAGAATCCTACGTTTACTGACAATACAGGAGCTTCCACTATTCCAGAGTCGTTTGATAACCGTGTAGTCTTGACAGTATCGGGTGACAAGACATCCGAAGCTCCTGCTGATACTGTGTTCGAGCAATATATCAGAACAATAGATGTTAAAGATATTGTTGGTGGTCAGAATTATGTCATCACTGACGTTGGTAACTTATCGAATAGCGAATGGGATGCTCTAGGGATTGGCACTATCTCTGCTACTCTGGGAACAACATTTGTATCTGTATCGACTCCTGCGGTGGGTCTAGATAAAATCGGCAAAGTTTCTTATGCTGTTGATACTATATCGGCCGATGAAGAAGAAGAGATTATAACGGCTAAAGTGCATGATAGTGTGTACGATGGAACAACTAACACAAAAATTTATCTAGTAGACTATTATGGAGACTTTGAGAGTAAGGTACAGATAGGAAATATAAGAATAAAAAGTACCACATCTTCATCCAACGCCACTACGATCAGTATAAATACTATTGAATACGGAGACTATGACCCGTATAGTGGAGAACTACTACACTTCATAGACTTTGCTCCTATTCCAAGGTATGCAAGCACAATAGAAAAAGTAAAGTTCACATTCGACTTTTAAGGAAAGAGAATATAGCCCATGGGTATTAACACAGATTTAAACGTAGATCCGTATTACGATGACTTCAATGAAGAGAAGCAGTTCAACCGTGTTTTGTTCAAGCCCGCAAAGGCTGTTCAAGCTAGAGAGCTAACTCAGCTTCAAACAATTCTGCAAAAACAGGTAGAGAGGTTTGGTTCTAACATATACAAAGAAGGAACTATCATAAGCGGCATTAACATGACTGCTCGTGACGACCTTTTCTACGTGAAGCTGAATGACCAAACAGGCTTTACCGATCCTTCAATTTATGACCAGATCGCTAATAATGATGGGACGAAAAGTACTTACACTATCACTGGCTTAACGTCTGGACTGAAAGCTGAGATTGTGAAAGGTGAACCAGGATTCCAAACTCAAGATCCTAACCTAAAAACTTTCTTCATTAAGTACTTGAACACCTCTCAGGACAATCAAACAGATGTTAAGCAATTTCTTCAAGGAGAAAATCTTAAGATTAGAGATTCGATTGAAAACCTAGTTGGTGACGTAACCGTAGCTAGTGTTTCTAATCATGTCGGTAAATCTTTCGGTGTGTCGTGTGAAGAGGGTGTTATATATCAGAAAGGACATTTCATCTTTGTAGATAACCAATTTATTATTGTGTCGAAGTACACTAATACTCCTGGTACAGTATCTGTTGGTTTTACAGTTAAAGAAAATATTATCGACTCCGATGCTGATACAACACTTCTAGATAATGCATCAGGCTTCAACAACGAGAATGCGCCAGGCGCCGACAGACTTCAGCTTGTTCCTACCCTTGTATCATATAATACGGCTTCAGAGCCAACAGAGTTCTTTGCTTTAATTAGATATGTGGAAGGTAAGCCTGTTCGTATTCGTGACGTTACCGAATTCAACACTGTCAACAAAGAGTTGGCTAGACGAACATATGAGGAGTCTGGAAACTATGTAGTCAACGGACTTAAAGTATCTCTTGAGAAAGAGGGCAATAGCGCATATGCGGTAGTGTCACCCGGTAAGGCATACGTTTACGGTAAAGAAGTTATCGGCGTATCGCCTACTAAACTACTTATCCCACCTGTGACTGCAACACAGAGCAAGACTTTACAACACACCGGAGTAAGCTACGGTCAATACTTCACATACAACTCAGATGCAGAAGCAGTACTAGATAATTATGAGTTTGACGGATCAAGATATAATCTATTGAATGGGTCTACGGTCATAGGCACTTGCTCAGTGGCGAATGTCACACCAGGCAAGATATATGTTTACGGCATAGTTAAGAATGTCGGCCAAGAAGTCACGGCTATCACTAAAGTGGGAATAACCACGTTGACGAATAGTGGAAAACTTTTCGATGCTGCCCAAGGATCAATGATCTTCGATACGGGCAAGAATGGAATCAGCTCTATCGATAACGTCTCAGTAGTTAAGAGAGTTAGAGACACATCTATCAGCTTGTCTTCATCCACACTCACACTCACTGGCACAGCTACAGAGAAGCCTCTGATAACAGACATCTATGCGCTCGACAGTGGTGGTCAAATTATCACGGCTACTGCTTTGTACGCTGGCAATAATGTCAATGTAACACTCTCAGCCACTGACGGAGAAGTGCTATATTACAGTGTCGTCGAGACTAACGTGGCACACGACACTCTAGCCGAGACTGTAGCTTTCGTTAAGACTGTTTATGATACAGCTAACGGTGGACATCTAGGTGTTTCTAATGCAGTAGAGATCGTAAGCGTTAAAGATAATTTCGGCGCAGCAGGATCACTAGACGTTACGTCTAAGTTCAGACTTGTTAGAAATCAGAAAGACGGGTATTATGGCAGATCCTATATCACTCTTTATGCGGGAGAGACACTAGCCAATAGCAATCTACTTATCGAGTTTAGATATCTGAAGAGAACATCTACTGTTAGCGGTGGATATCTCACTGCAAACAGTTACGCCAACGTCACTAGCAAAAATCTAGTACACAACTACACGTCAAAGTCTTTGGTTGAGCATAACTTAATTGATTCTTACGACTTCAGACCATATGCGACTGATGCCGTTAATCCTAGTTTGGGTTCGGCTGGTGCACCCACAGTACTGTCTACCAATCCTTTAGCACTATCAATATCAAGAGGAATAGCGCCTGCTAATTCTGCAACCATTATGGGCGATCAAACATACTATATGTCTAGAATAGACAGTGTGGTACTAGACGAATATTCTAACATAACTCTACTCAAGGGTGGAGAAGATGAGAATCCTAGTGTGCCCACCTCTAGAGAGCTTTATGCAATTGGTAATATTACAATTCCCGGTAACACTAGCGAAATCTCTGGGGAAGACAAGATTACCGTCAGTAGCGTATCGACTAAAAACTATACAATGAAAGATATTGGACAGATCGAGCAGAAAATAGACGGCTTGATCGACATAGTTTCATTGAGTCTACTTGAGAAAGAAACTAGCAATCTTGAAATTAGAGATGGCAACGGCTTGAATAGATTCAAGAACGGTATTCTAGCAGACTCTATTCGTGACTTAAATATTGCAGATATTCGAGATCCAGAATTTAGAGCTGCAATTGATAATGGTAGAACCGTAGCTACTCCTGCAGTAACACAGTTTCCAGTAGACTTAAAAGTAGGAAGTGGCAGTGGAGTGAATACTGCGTTTCCGGATGTCATAACACTAGCAGACACCGGCACTAAGGTAGAGGTTATCTCACAGCCGTACGCAACAAACTTTAGAAACTGTGTATCAAACTTCTACAGCTTTGAGGGTAAAGCAGTTATCGATCCTCCGTTCACATCTGGGTATGATGTGATTCAGAATCCTGCTGTAAATATTGAAATAGATATCGCTGGTCCTATGTTGGATCTTGTGGACAATCTTCAAGAGTTTATGCCTCTTACCACAGAGGCTATAATAGGCGAAGAGCGTACTGGAACAAATCGACCAAGACGTAGAGTTATAATGGGAGAGTTTACCCAGACCATCAGCCAAACTCGTCTTGCGAGTTCTACAAGCTCCCTCAATCAAGAGGTAGGCAACTTCATTACAGATATAAACATGAAGCCGTATCTGAGAAGACAACAAATTAAAGTTCTAGTAACTGGATTAAGACCAAACACTAGACATTACTTTTTCTTTGATCAGAAGTCTGTCGATTCTCATGTGTCACCTGGCACGGGAATTACATACGGTAGGCAAAATAGCTCTAACCTAGACGTTAGACGAGTGGGATACTTAGCATCAAATGCAGGAGAGGCAGTAAGAACTGATAGCAACGGAGTACTAAGTGCAGTATTCGTACTACCAGCAAGCACATTCTTTGTTGGAGAGAATGTTTTAGAGGTGGTCGATGTGGACACATATGGCTCTATAGACTCTGCATCAACGTCTTACAGCAGAGCAACTTACAGAGGATATAACTTCGCTGTAAACAAGACCGACTTGAGCGTTACCACCAGAACTCCAGACTTCGACACCTCAGTTAGCATCACAACTAGAGAAACTCAGCGACAAGTGGGTGATCCTATTGCTCAGACTTTCCGAGTGAAGTCATCTAGCACCAATAACGCAAATGTTGCTATGATCAGTGATATAGACGTTTACTTCAAGCAGAAGAGTGCCACTACTGGTGTGACTCTACAGATAAGAGAAGTTGTCAATGGATATCCATCGAAGAAAGTTCTTCCGTTTGCATCTAAGCATCTAGATGCATCTCAAGTTCTTATATCTCCTAATGGAATTACTGCAACGACATTTACCTTTGACAATCCAGTCAGATTGAGTGCAAATGCCGAGTACGCATTTGTAGTTATACCAGACGCTAACTCTCCAGACTATCTCATCTATACTTCTAAAGTTGGATCTACTAGCCTATCTAAAGGAACTGCGGCATCGCAAGTTGCTGTTACTAATGACTGGGGTGATGGGGTATTATTTACATCAACAAACGATAGTGCTTGGAAATCATATCAAGATGAAGACATTAAATTTATATTGAAAAGGTATGACTTCAACGCATCTGGTACTATAGATTTAGTACCTAATGATATGGAGTTTATGACAGTTCGTGAGAATATACTATCGTTTATAGATGACGAATATGCATATATTAAGAAGGCTGATTCTTACACAGCAGGCATATCTGGCGATCAATTGAATATTGTGACTATATCTGGCACTACGATATTCGCTGTAGGCGACTATATGTACCTTCAAGATAGCACAGCTACAAACGATATTGTCGCTAAGATCCTGGATCTACAGACGACTGCTGCATCGACTACAATAACATTAGACACGCCTTTCTTTGAAGCTACAACTACTGCTGTTGCGTTTGTTTGTGTAGCGGGTAGAGTATCACACTACAATTCCAGAAAAGCTGATGAGTTACACATTAAAGGCAGTTCTGCTACGCCAACCAACTTCATTGATGATAATGCAGTCTCGACTATCGGAGCGTTCACGCCTCAGCAGACTTATACGATTACTAGCTTGGGATCATCCACAACACAACAAAACTGGACTGATGCTGGCGCAGGATCTTCTCCTTATCTCGGACAAGTATTCGTAGCATTAATTGCTGGTACACCAGGTGACGGTACTGCCAGAAAAAATAGTCAAGTGATAAAAGGAATAGATAGTGGAGCCACGGCTATAGTCACTAGCGTAAACAATAAGAAGATTTCATATTTTCAGGCACAAATTTACACTAGCGACACTACGAACACTTCTAGCGACCTGACACTCTATAACGGAAACACGATAGATAAGTCTATACCTAAGAACGCTAACACGTACACCCATAATAGCTTAAGATCAATTATGAGTAAGAGCCGTATAGTGAATGCCGCAGATACTACCACAGAAGACTTCAAGGTAAGAGTCTCTATGGCAAACAATAGCTACTCTTCAGCTACTCCTATCGTCGATAAATCTCTATCTGAAATCAACGCTTACGAGTATCACATCACAAATTCTGCGTCATCCACTTCTAGTTGGATATCAAAAGAAGTAGTGTTGAAGGCCGGGCTTGAAGCTGACGGAATGAAGGCGTTAGTATCAGCGTATCGACCTGCAGGAACATTCGTTGATGTATATGCGAGATTTGTGTATCCTGAAAACATAGAGACTAAGAGTGCTTGGATTGAACTCGACAATGCTAATCCTGATCTATACTCTAACACGAGTAATACTAAAGACTATAGAGAGTTCGAATACAATTTAACCAATGAGACCACTTCTTTCAGGTCTTTCCAATTAAAGTTTGTTTTGAGACACGGCACTACAGGATCAGGCAATGAGCTAGATACGCCAGAGCTAGGTACGTTAACTCCTGATATCAACTTGTTTGCGCACATATACGACTATCGAGCAATTGCGTTAACATGATGAGTACGGATAAATACACTAGAACGTCTAATGATGTCGGGTTAGTGAATACCGACATCACGGCATATAGGGACGCTCTTGCAAAAAAGAAACGAGCTAAATATATCAACGGACTAGAGCAGAGAATAGATAAACTGGAGTCTGCTATGGATCTATTACAAAAAACTGTCAAAGAGATAACGAAATGAGTGTAATTATTACTACTATATCAAATACAGATACTTTTGGTACTTGGAAAACAAAGACCAATGATCTCATCGCTGTAGCTGCTAAAGCCGTGACTATGGGAGATGCTAACGCAGGAAACATTGCGCTCGATGGTGATATTACCTTAGAAACTGGTCACACAATCACAGTTGATAATATAATCAAGAGTTCCACAGCTTCGATCATATCTCTGAAAAGCGACACGAAAGTCGAAGGCGATCTAACAATAGATAACGGTGCGCAGGTCGCTAAGATTCAGATAGCTAGAGCTGATTCCAATAAGTGGACAATCGAGACTAATAATACTCACAGCGAATTGAAGATAAAGAATGTTGGTGGAAACTTTATACAGTTCACATCTACCGCAATAACGACATCCCCCGGCATGACTATGAATGAGGATGTGTTACCTGCAACACTCACTAAAAGGATAACACATACTGGCACTGGCTCTAGTGGATCTTCTTTTGCAGATTGTGATATTGCCGCAGGCAATATTACTGGATTGAGTACTCTTGGAACATCGGGTAGTCCCATTGTGAGTTCGGTATTAACTAGTGTTGACATTAATGGCGGTGCTATCGATGGTACACCTATTGGCAACAGCTCAAGATCAACAGGCAAATTCAGTACAGTTAATGCTACAGGTACAATCACAGCAAATGCATTTAGCGGGAGCTTAACAGGTAATGTCAATGGCAACCTTGCTGGTAACGTTACAAGTAGTGGTACATCGACTTTTGGAACACTTACTGCGTCTACTATCAACATGATCAATATTTCATCCTCTGGCCTTGGCACATTCTCCACTGTAGATATCAATGGCGGTGCTATCGATGGTACACCTATTGGCAACAGCTCAAGATCAACAGGCAAATTCAGTTCAGTTAATGCTACATTGTCAGTCCAAGGATTAACCCTCAGTGCAACAGGTCAAGTGAGTGGCGGTAGCTTAGATATAAATGGTAACGCAGATATCAGTGGTAATCTTGTCGTTGGAGGAACACTTACTGCAAATGTATCAGGTAGTTCTGGTACTGCTGGTGGGTTGACAGACTCTGGCCTCGTCGCAGTATTGAAGGCAGTATATCCTATTGGCTCATTATATACTACAACAACTGGTGTAGATCCCAGTACTGATAGATCCACTAATAATACAGGTGGTCTAGGTTTTGGTACTTGGCAAAGATATGCAGAAGGTCGCACCCTCGTAAGCCAAGATAGTGGTACTACAATAAATTCTGCAAGCTGTACTTATGCTGCAGGCGGCGAAGGCATTATCACACTAGGTCTCGCTGACACGCACCCATACCGCCGGGGTGATTCCGTCGATATTTCCGGATTTTCGAATCAGGATATGAATCGTAACTACATAGTTTATCGTGACCGCTCCACCAACATCGAACTGAAAAACATTCAGGGAATTCCTGCCACTTCCAATTTGTCAGCGGCAAACGGACAAACCAGAAGTATTTCCAGTAACTACTATGATACTTTGGGTTATGTTGACGGTTACAGTGAAGTCTACTTAACGGATACTCAGTCTGGATTACCTAGACATACACATACTTTGCTTGGTGGCGGATTTAATGGTAGTTCAGGCGCAGAACCCGGCAGCAACACAGGGAATCAGTTAGGGAATGTCGGCTTTGCTGAAGGTCAAGACGC
>Ga0208545_1000147_pt1 | contig 31720 bp, 27 predicted proteins | sample DEB08_DNA_12_FD_185498 | JGI IMG/M metagenome (GOLD analysis project Ga0208545, IMG submission 185498) | Aqueous microbial communities from the Delaware River and Bay under freshwater to marine salinity gradient to study organic matter... | ecosystem: Environmental > Aquatic > Marine > Coastal ... | reverse complement strand
TTGGATCTATATATACGTTTAACTGCACCGGAACCTAAATTGGAATTTGATTTAGCAGGACCTGTTGACAAGTTACTTACAGTAATCACAGCGTTATCGTCTGTTGTAATTACAGTAGATGCAGCAGAAGGTGGGCCTTCTTCGCCGTACGCACTTACAAAGGTATACACATAAGAAGTAGAAAAATCCGGTAGTTGGTCTGCAAGATCTTTAAACGTAGCACCATTGTTAATAGTGCTAGATGTACTTGCACCCGTAGCTGCAATTGCAGGTTCTACCGTTAAAGTTGTTGTACTTGGTACTGTAGCTATTTTATGTGTTTGGTTTATATCATCTGCGGGCACAGCATTTTGAGCGCCAAAACCGGCAAGTTTAACGTATTCACCTACCGCCGCACCGTGGGCACTGGCCGTGGTCACTGTCAATACTGACGAACCGCTGGACGTGGTTACCGTAGCGTTAATAGACACTGGTGTTTTAATTGCCACAGCTGGCGTATTTGCAGGAGATTCAATTCCCAATCTAAAATGAGCGGCAGGATATACAGTCCCACCAATAACATTGGTACTTCTACCCATGCGAGGGTAGGACTGGCCTGTCCAATAGACAGTGTTGTTTGTATCACCTGCTATAGGCCCAGGTACAACGTCTACGTCTTCATCAAACTGTAGCCATTGTGTATCTGTGTATTTGTAAACGCTTTTTCTATTAGAACTAGAAAGAGTGGTTACATCTGCTTTGGGGTTTGTAACTGTATCATCAGTTATAGGCGTTAGACGTTGACTCTCTAAGTTAACGTTGGAAGCTGTTTGGGCTAGGGTGTCTGCTAGTAGTCTAGGTGAGACTTGAGGAGCAATTCCGCCAAACTGGATGAGTTTAAAATACGCCATATCATCTTAGATTATACACAATTATACTGGCGATTGCGGACACTCCAATCCAAAAAAGTCTTTCAAACATGTTTATCCCCTTAGAATTTACAATTGCTTTTTGTTCTACAGTTTCTACTCTGTTTTCTAAACGATCCATTCGCATAATAAATCTGTCATTTTGCTTCAAGACTGTTGTTACCCTCTCTTCTATGCGAGCAATAGCGACTATTGCATCGGCTAATTTATCTATTTTAGTATCTAATTTGTCTAGCCTATTTGATACGTCGTCGATCATTTATATTATGCTCCAATCATTTCCTTTAAACATTTCTGCTTCAGCTTCTCGTCTACGAACTAAACCTGGAAGTACTCTACCGCCGGCTTTATTCCATCGCATTATTTGTTCAGGAACCTTGTCGTAGTCTGAGTTGTTTAGCACCTTTAACATGGTGCTTTTGTTTAAGTTTGATGGACCAAGATTATATGTCCAGGATACAAGCGAATCAAACTGTGGCTGTGTTAACTCTACCTTTACAGCTTCGTTAACGTACCCTTCATACTCTACTAATTCTTCTTCTAACCAGTCTTCGGCTTGTTGTTGCGTACAAATATCCCCAATTTTTACATCTTTTGTACGCCCGTAAGCAATAGTAGGAACATCAACTGCATCTAAGTAGGCGCGTAATTTGCACCCTTCAAATGTTTTTATTAATGTTTTACCTTCTTCAGACGTTTTCATCTTCTTGTTTTGGGTTAGGTTCAATTTTATCTTCTTCGATAAACTTTTTAACTTCTTCAGATATATGAATTTGAGCACTTTGTTTTACCTTTAAATCTACTGCAAGTTCTGCTATTGCACCTTGCAATTTAATTAACACATTAAGAGAATCCATAACCCTTGGGGTTAAACTCTCTAAAAGGTACTGCTCTCCATTAAAATTAACCGAATCAATTTTCGTTTCTTCTGACATAATTTACTCCTTTAATTATCTTTATCAGGTGTGTTTGAAGCACCAAAATAAAATGATATCACAGCAGAAGCTAATCCACCAAGATATCCAAGCACTAAGTTGATAAGTGCTTCTGAATTTTGTTCGGGTGGCTGTAAAGTTACTAAAAATATGTAACCCATAAACCCACCAACAACAACTGTACCCATAATTCTAGCTGTCCAATCTTTACTAAACTTACCACGTGCATCTTGTTTGTCTTGAACTTCTAACTTAAATATATCTACATCAAGCTCTTTCATCTGCATCTCAAACCCCTGTTCAGCTTTTTTAAGCTCTAACATTTGTTCTGGAGTTGCAGCTTGTATAGCCTTATCAATAGATTTGGGATCTGGTTGACAACCAAGAACCCCGGCAATAACTGAGGCTGCTTGCCCACCTAGTGGTCCGCCTAATGCTGACCCAAGTGTAGGGGCTAAAGCACCTACTACGTTTTTAATTAAGTTAAATTTCATTCTTTACTCCTTATTATTTACCCTTCTAATACTGTTATTCTTGCTTCTAGTTCTTGTATTGTTTTTACGAGCAGTGGCACAAGTTTGCTTTGGTCTATTGATTGGTTAAGGTCTTGCGTATGAGAAGCTGTCCATGTGGTATCTGAAGCGTAGGCTGCTTCTTCTTTTACATCTCCAACTGAGACGCCATCAGGTAGTACATCATCTTCTGTCCATAGTACTGGTATTTTACCTGCTGTCCATTCTGCTTCTGTAACGCCTTTTACTTCTAAATTTCCCGTAGAGCCTAAAACACAATTTTCGTTTGTTTCTGTTTCATCTTTTACACCTGTAATAGCTTCAGGCACGATACTTGAAACTTCATGTGCTAAAAATCCGTCAACTAGGGTATTTGTTTCATCTTCTATCCAGTTAAATCTAGCAGGTTTGAGTTGTTTTAATCTAGTTGTTGCATCCCATGTGTAATCTACATTTTCTTTTAACCTGTAATCTGAAGATGTGTTATAAGATGTGGTAGAGCCAACTGAGCTAACTGAACCTACTTGTGTGCCCCCAAGCCCAAGAAATGCAATATAAACAAGTGTGCTTGAACTGTTTGCTGTACTTGCATTGTTCCAAAGAATTAAGGGTTGATAATTAGCATAAGAAGTAACCTTTATACTTAATCCTGCAACGCCTTGAATAGCCATTTTTTCTGCACTACTTGCTAATACCGAGGTTGTTCCTATTCGTAATGTGCCACCAGCCGAACCAGTGTGAACACATCTCATTACTTCTCCAGCAGGAGCAAATACGATAGAATTATCGGCAAAATCTATATAACCATCTGCATCATCTAAGTGTCCTAATCTACTAGCCGTATATAGTTCGCTTGCATATAGAACATTCGATGTCATGGTAATGTTGCCACTCATCGTACCACCTGCGAGTGGAAGTCTATTTGTTTCTCCACCACTTGCAGCGTCTTCCCAAGCTACTCCACTTCCTGTTGAAGTTAAGACTTGTCCGTCAGAGCCTTGACCACCATTAATTTTAAAGTTTTCACCATCTACTAGAGCTGCGTCTACATTTTGGTTACCTGCTGTATTTACACCCGGTAAATCAATGTTAGCTGAACCATTAAATGATACACCGCCAATTGTTCTAGCTGTAGCTAATGTGGTTGCTGTAGCTGCAAGTCCAACTGCAATGTTTGCACTTCCGTCAAAAGAAGTTCCGCCGATTGTTCTTGCTGTAGTTAGTGTTGCGGCTGAACCCGTTGTGTTTTGATTAAGTGTGCCAACAACTAAATCTATAGTGCCATCAGCATCTTGATAAGTTGCTGTTATACCTGTCTCTGTATTAGAGCTAAACATTGCGCCTGCAATGTCTTGTACTTGTTCAGTTGTTAACGCTGCGGTGTCAGCGTCCGCGGCCCAGGCAATGTCTGTACCATCAGATTTAAGAACATAACCACTTGTACCTATTGCTAAAGCGGCAGGGTTTCCAGAGGAATCACCTACAATGATTTTTCCTCGGGCTAAACCGGCCATCTTAGCAAGAGTGACTTGGTCATCTGCTATGTGTGCTGTATCTATAGAGCCATCAACATATTGATCTGAATCTACCGAATTAGCAGCCATTTTACCAACAGTAACTTGCGAATCAGCTATATGTGCTGTATCAATAGATCCGTCTGTGTAGTGTTCGCTGTCAACTGCGTTGTCCGCAATTTTAGCGCCAGTTATCGCGTCTGCTGCTATAAGTTCGCTTGGTATTGTTGTATTTGCCATGTTAAGCTCCTAGTATAGGGAATTCGCCTAGTGGTCTAGTAAATGCTGATGTTAAATCATCTGGGTCAGCATATGTGTAGGCGTATAAAGCTGCTAGAGCATCTACGTTTGCAGCACCGTCTATCTGTACCTGCATAGCGTTAGCTTTAGTTCTTACTGCAGCTCTCCAAGTTGTAATGTCGCTAGGTACTGCTGTACCACCTTCTGTAGCTCTTACCACCATCCAGTCAGTGTCTTGTAGTAAGCCACCGGCTTGTTGGTTGATTATAGCTTTGTAATTTGTTTTTAATCCCAGAGTAACAGTATCATCATCGTTAGTTACATCTGCTATAGCTCTTGCTGTAGCTGTACCATACGAAGCTGTAACTGTTCCATCTGCAAATGCAAAAGACTGGTCAGTATTTATATAATACTCTGAGTTTTTTAAGTTTGAGTTGTCTATGACAACCTCATAAATACCTATAGCTTCTAGTTCTGAAGAACTCCAAAGCATAAAGATATTACTAGGGTAATTAACCTCACCTATGGTTAAACCTTTGGGTCTTGTATAGACCTGTGTTACGTTATCTGATTCTACTAAAGCCCACATATTAAAATTATACTCCTATCGTGCCGTTGTTGGCACTCCTTTTGATGATATGAAGGGCGACTCAGCAAATGCCACATATAAGTATGTGACATTATTTTGATTTGGACCATATGTTGCTCTACGACATTTAAACCCATTAGAATATATATCCATAAAATTATAGTTTGAGCCACCATATTCCGCACCGTTTGAGTTTGCACTAAATACATTATTAAAGACATTAAAGCCTAATCTTTTATTATCTAATATTCCCCACCCCTCAGCAGCATTTATTGTTTTATAAAGTATAAAAGCTGGTTTAAAGCCTGTATAAACAAAAGGTCCATCTGTAACTCCATTACCAACATAAGTACCAAAATGACTGTAGCCTTGAATTGGTGACCAAGCATAACAAATATAGTTATCTGCATCTTTGTTTGTGTGTACTGAAGTACCGCCTACATAAATATTGGTAGCATCTGGTAAAGTACTATTCATAAAAGCACCGTCTGCATCTTGTGCAGCATCACTCTGTAAAGCTAATTTATTATCATCTCCAATAGCTTCGTGCCAAGTTGCCCACCAGTAAGTATCACTTCTGCTTTTAAAAATTACAAATTTAGGAGCAGAAGGTAATCCATGTGCTAAGGCACAACTAGCATTAGCTCCTGTACCTGTATAAGAAATAATACTAAACCCTGCATCTGTATTCGTTTGTCTGTTTCCGCCGGGATTATTACCACTTTCACTAAAGGCTGTTGTCGTACCACCATTCGCTTTCCATTGCCATGCTACAAGAGTGGATCCTCCAGCTGCATTTATAGAATCTGTAGTTTCAACTGTTCCCACAGTAAACCCATTAGTATCAAAAGATTGAAAATCTTGGGTAGAACTACTAGATGTAGTTTCTGCAGCAGTAGTATCACTAGCTAGTCCCTTATCTCTACCTCTGCTTGAATCTACTAAATAATGGCTATGATTTCCAGTTCTATGTTTCATCCAAACCAAATCAGGCTGTAAATTACTATTGCCATCATTTGTTATAGCGTGGTTTGCAGTATTATTGCCTGTATATAGCTTAGTCTGAAAATGTGCTGTAGGGTCGTCTATTGTTGTATAAGCCATTATCCGTACTCCGCTACATTTTTACTACAAAGAGCGTAACCTGATTTGGTGTCAAATTCAAATTGACCAAATCCACTTGGGTCTGTATTGGGTGATGCTACTGCTCCTTCTTGTATGGGGTTTCCAAAGTTCATTACTCCTTCGTTAGATCCACCCTTTACCCAAACATATGGAAAATAGTATTCATCTCTAGCTGTCCAATTTGAACCATGTGTAGCTGTATGTACTAAACCATTATTTCTATAAAATTTAATTGTTGGTGTAGTTCCACAAGTTAATAATACTGATTGAATATCACCACCACTATGAGCTGTTTGAGTAACATATCTTATACTATTATCTGCATAAAAATAATTATTATCGCGATTAGATGAATTCACAATAGACTGTGCACCCCAACCATACCCTACATCTAAACTACTTCCATTATTGGTGGTGGGTACTTCTACTTCAAAATACCAAATACCACTTTCAAAAGGATTAATTCCAACTGTACCTATAGCAGCACTACCATTATTACCTGAACTACCACTACCTTGTCTTAATAAGTTACCGCCTGTAAATCCTGTTGTAGCTACTGCGTGAACTTGTAAGTATCCTGAGTTAAAATCTAAAGTGCAAAAATTGTTTGTTGGTGTATCTTCACTATGATCTGTACTATTAAGATTTACGGCAGTTAAATCGTTATCATTACCACTATAGTCAAATCCTATGTCTGTTCCACCTGCTCTAAAATCCATATAGATTCCATTTGTACCAAATGTTAAACCACTTACATCTATAGGTACCCAGACACCATCAGAGTTAAACTCGCCAAAAGATTCTGGTCCTAATTGTTGTCCGTCTATCATAATTACTTCTGAAGCATTTCCATCGTGTGGGTCAGAACTATCTGTGTGGTTATAAAAATAAGTTTGTTTCTGAGCTCTGTTTACAGCAAAATCAAAGTTTTGATCTGGTGCTGTGTTCGTTGCTAAATTTGTTTCTTGTACTCCATTTATGTATAACTTTAATCTATTACCTGCTGTTGATTGTGTAGTATCACACGCTAGTACAATATGATACCAAGCAGCACAGTCTCTAAACTTTCTATTTGTTTTTATTAAATATGCACTACCCCCACCGAAATAAAGAGCATCGACATTATCAAATTTTAATAATGTTCTATCGTATTGGTTATAATCACCATTACCCATATTCCAAAGATAGTTATTTCTAAGTAGTCTGCCTCTTTTTACCCAAGCACTGTATGTCCAAGTTCTTCTGTTTCCATTAGAACCAGGAGTCCAATGATAATATTCAGTTCGTGTAAAGTCGAACGCTGTACTATGATCTACATCATACCCTGTAGATACGCTTCCACGATTAGCTGTTCTTTGTAGAACTTCCATATTAGGTTTGTGCTAGGTTTTGTACTCTACCTATTTCTTGCCAGACAGAACCATTGTATCTAAAACTAAAGATGTCGGTCTTAGCATCTGTAGCTGTCATAGTAGGAGCTGTACTTGCTGCAAACTCGAATACTGTATTCCAAGCTAAAGTGTAAGGTCCTGAAGTTGCGTGTTGTGCTACTTCTATACTAATGATTGCTCCTGCAACTGCGTTACTAGGGGCTGATATAGTTGTGTTTTCTTCTAAGACTAAGGTTGCGTTAGCTGCTGCTGCAGCATCCCAAGCTGTAGTTCCATCTACTAAAGCTATTTCTCCTATTCTAGCTGATTTAAGAGCTACTGCTTGACCACTTAAACTTGCATCAAGAACTAAAGCATCTAGTTGAGAACCACCATCATTTACTTGAAATTTAAAATCTTTATCTTGCGTACCTAATAATAGTTGTAAGTCTCCAGACACATTAGATATTGTGCAAATAGTAGTGCCATCGTCTTTTAATCTCCAGTCTCCACCACCAGCATCTAAGTTAATGTCTGCTGCTGAATCTACAGTAAAATCTGCACCACTAGTTATATCTAAAGCACCTGCATCAGATATAGTAGAACCGTTAATTGTAATATCGTCTACTGTAAGCGTTGTAAGCGTACCTAAACTTGTAATGTTTGTTTGTGCTGCACCGGTAACTGTAGCTGCAGTTCCTGTAGTATCTTGGTTTAATGTTCCAACTGTAAAATCTAATGTACCATCACTATCTTGATAAGCAACTGTAATACCTGATTCAGTATTACTTGATACCATAGCACCCACTGTATCTTGTACAACTTCTGTTAAATCTATATTAGCTGAACCATCAAAGGATACACCATGTATAGTTCTAGCTGTAGCTAAAGTAGTAGCTGTAGCAGCTAAAGCTACTGCAATGTTTGCAGAGCCATCAAAACTTGTACCACCAATAGTTCTAGCAGTTGTTAAAGTAGCTGCTGAACCTGTTGTGTTTTGATTAAGTGTACCGATTGTAAAGTCTAGTGTGTTGTCTGCATCTTGGTAAGCAACTGTAATTCCTGATTCAGTATTACTCGATACCATAGCACCAACAGTATCAGAAATAACTTCTGATAAATCTATGTTAGCAGTACCATCAAAAGAAACACCGTGTATGGTTCTTGCTGTGGCTAAAGCTGTTGCAGTAGCTGCAAGTCCTGAAGTGTTTTGATTACCAGCAGTGTTAACTCCCGGTAAGTCTATGTTGGCTGAACCATTAAAGGATACACCACCGATAGTCCTAGCTGTTGCCAGTATGGTCGCTGTTGAAGCATTACCTGTTAATGCACCTGTGAAGCCTGTAGAAGTCAACATTCCTGTTGATGGGTTGTAAGTTAAACCTGTGTCTGTTTCTAAACCCTGTGTACCTGTCGCACCATCTACAAAAGTGGGGTAAACAGTTTCGTTAGCTGAGTTGTTTGCCGTAATCGTAGCGCCTGTAGCAGTGCCCAAGGCCACCGGTTCGATGTGGTAAACAGTAATAACCCTGCTATTAGCAGGAGCGGTAGCAAACGTTAAGGTTGTACCGGAAACAGAATAAGTATTGTGAGCCTGAAAAGCACCATCAATATAAACTTGTAAGTATTTTTCGTCTGTTGCGGCTTGAGTTAGGGTAAAAGTAGTATCACTACCATCCCCTGCAAAGATATCTGTATTCCAAGAAGAAGTGCTTGTGCTAACTTCTTCAAGTACAACTGCGGTTATCCTTAGTTCTGCTTTATCGCCAGAACTAAATGCACGCGCTGAGGTGTTATCTTGCGCTCTAACAATGGTTAAAACATGCGTACTACGAGCAGTAACTTTTACTATTTCAGTATTAGTTCCGTCGTCAAACGTACAATAAAAATGCTCACCTGAACTTAAAGATGGAAAAAGGTTACCATTAACAACAGTAGCACTTGTTGCGCTGTTGTTTAAATCCGCAGCAAGAGTTGTTTTGGCATTATTAGTATATTTAATACTCGCCATTTAAAAAACTCCTAAAAATTAACTAACAGTTACAGTCCAAGTGATCGTAATAGCGTCAGCGGATCCTTTGTTAACTACATCAAACTCAGTGTGACATAACAAAGTACCACTAGAAGAGGCATTTAAAATACCTGCTTCTACTACTGCACCTGTTCCTGTGCCAGCTGGAAATGTAGCTATGTAAGTTACTACAGCACCAGAAACAGCAGCACTTGTAAGGGTAACCCTACCAAGTTCATTTCCTAAAGCAGTATCACCAGCTGCGGGGTTAGTTGTGTCAGATCCGATAGCCATGTGTGTCATCGCTGCTGGGCTGTTTGAAGTTGTTTTTATCATACTTGCAGCCACAAAGCCTTTACCTGTGGTAACAACTAAGTTATCAATTTCACGTACAACCTCATCATTTAGACGAACTTCTACTTTACCTTTTAAATTAAAACCATCATTAATCATATTTTCTCCTAATTAAATGCAAAAGTGCCTAGTGGGGATGCATTCAGAACACTGTTTTCACCCGAAATATATAGAACACTTATCGATTCGGATATTGTAGCACTATCTGCTGCAGATGTGCTAAAACTATATGCTAAGGCTTCTGCCAAAGAAGGAGTCTCAGTAAGTGCCTTAGCTAAAGAAGATGCTGTTGTTTCCGACATTGTCATTGAATCAGAAGCTGGTGTTGTCAAAGCAAAAGCTGATGATTCACTTAAAGTAGCAGAGTTCCCAATGCCAGTAGACCAGTCAGTTGTTAATGGATCATCGTTGCTTGCCGTATCAACTAGACTAAGTGATTCAGTAAAAGTTCTTACAAAACTTACTACTTTACTAAAACTTTCGCTTACAGATGCTGTATCTGCTGAAGCTTTTGCAAAAGAGGATGCTAGTGTTTCAGATATTGAAGTTGAATTGGCAATAGCTTTACTAAAATTATAGGCTACAGATTCGGAAACAGATGCTGTATCGGCTGAAGCTTTTGCAAAAGAGGATGCTAGTGTTTCAGATATTGAGTAAGAATCAGCAACAGCTTTACCAAAACTATGAACTAGAGTCTCTGAAACAGCTGGTGTATCAGCTAAAGATTTTGCAAAAGAGGATGCTAGTGCTTCAGTTATTGTGGGGGTATCAGCAAGTACTTTAGAAAAAGTTATAACATCTACAGAGTCTGTAATAGAAAGCGTTAAAGCGTTTGGATGCCCAACAATGAAGAATAAATCTTTAGAAAAAGCATCTAGTGTTACATCTACAGCCGACAAATTTACATACTGTACAAGACCATTGATGTCTGTAAATGTAACAGTTGATTTTAGATCAACATAGTTTAATGTATTTTTGAATGCCATTAATCAAAGTCTTCTCTAACCTTGAATTTAACTAAGTCTTGCACTGTTTGAACGCCGTTATTACTTGTTGTGTACTCAAGTTCTCCCTCAAAGGTCCCGGCCTCTGTCCACGTTCCGCTAGGAAATTGAATAGCACACTGGCCATTGGTAGGGCCTGTTAGAGTAGCTGTAATAGTTTTAGTAATTACAGTAGATCCTACTTTACGTATGCGTAGTTTAACAACACCATTCGTTAAATTAACTGCTTCCCACGTAGTACTATCATCAGCGTCTAGTGTAAAACCTGATGCCGCAGCATTGCTGTCTTTCAAAGTGAAATTTAACTGTGGAAGAGTGTCCCCCACTACTAGTTTTAATGTATCTGAATATGCCATAAATTACCTCTTATTATATACACGTTACGCTTTAAAAGGAAAACGGATTGTAATCATCTAGTTTTGCATCACCTTGCCACAGGTTTTCTACCCTTTCTGCGGTTGGCCCTAACCCGTTTACAAACCAGGAACTACCATATTCGTCTGCCTGTGTCATTCCGTAAATTAATCCATAAGCGCCAGCCACACCACTTCGGTCTAATATCTCTATGAAATACTCCCCCCAAGGCATGTTGTCAGAGCGGAATGCAGTAGCATCCCCACCCCTGCGTAAGTATTTAATAAATTCTCTTATTTCTAAACCAACAGCCGTTAAAGGCAGCAGGGTTACTGCTCCTAAAATTAAAGGTAAAGCTGTACTAGGCACTAACCCATCTTTTGCGTGTCTATTTTTTGTTTCTCTTATGGCACCACCAACGATGTTTTTTCCAAAAGCATAAAAGAAAGATTTAAGTTGCCAAATTAAAGCTGTGTATGGGTTTGAAGCCCAAACAGGTCTTTCAGCTGCACTTGGTCTAACAATAGATTCTTCTACAAACCTACCAATAGCTGCTTTTATTTTAGCGCCTTCGGGGCCAGAAAGATCTCGTTTGTTTTCTGATTTGCTCCAAGCTAATACTTCCTCTCTAGTAAGCTCTAGTTCTCTTAAATACCTATTACTCTCTGCATCATTTGTTTTAGCTAAATTTATTAAGAATTGTTCGCCCATACCCGCTGCAAATATTCTTGTAAACTTAGTAAAAAAGTCTAAACCAATTACCTTAAAATACTTATTTGCTAAAAATTTGGTTTCTTTTGTCATGAAACCCAATTCAGCAACATTAATGTACATAGTTTCTAATGAGTCGTGTGTAATAACTCCTAAGTCTTTTGCAAATTGTTCTGCAGCTTCTCGGTTTTTAAGATAATACTTTACTTGGTCCATTGTCTGACCAAAATTGTTCATGCCTTTACTACGTAAAATGGGTCCTGCTAAATCTGGTAAAGAAGCAAGCGTAGTAAAAGTCAAAATCGTAACCATGTTAGTTAAAAGCCCCCAACTGTTTATTTGCCTGGCCCAACCAGACATGCCAAGCCCAACACGGCCAAGCATAGCTTCCATCGCTCTACGGGCGCCTCGCCTATCATTAACATCTTTTATTCTAGAAAGAAGAACTTCTGTAGCTTTCCAACCAGTTAGATCATTAACAAAACCAGAAGACTCTGTTCCAACAATAGCATTAGCGGCATCTTCACCTAGCTGGCTTGCAATGTTATCCCAATCTTGTGCAGTACTTGTTACTCGTGCTCTTTTGTCATACTCAACTCGTTTTACTGTATCTTCTATATAAGCTTTTAGGCTATAAGCTGCTGGATTAAGAAGTTCTATATCTTTTGATCCTTCGGGATTTATTTGACCCTGTTCATTAAGGCCCCGCCTAGCGGCCTCAGTTGGTATTGATTTAAAATATTTGACCCTTGCTTGGTTCATACCAAGAGATAAAGTAGAAATGCCATTGTCAGTTTTTGCGATGGCTTCGTTGTCTTCATCAGTTTCTAACCAAGATTCAACATAAGACTCCCAATTTTTATATGTAACACCTTGACCATCAGTTATGTTTCTTACAGTTGGGTTGTACTTCCTTAAAAGCTTAGCCATCATCGCTCTTTTTTCAGGGCTTTGTCGCAGTTCTGCTAAACTCCATTTTCTTGGAAAGAAGTCTGGAAGTTTTAAAACACCTTCTAAATTACCATCAATATAAGTATCATAAAACTCACTTAAAAATTCTCTCATTTTTTGTGCTTCTGGACTAAGTTCAGCTGTAGGTGTACTAGCTTCCGCTTCTTCTGCTATTCGAGTTAGGGCTTCCATGTTAGGCTCGCCATTTTTTTTCTTGGGAACTAACGAATAAATTTGATTTAGTTTTTGGTTTATAACTAAAATACGAACATTTATATATCCACTTTTATCTTCGCTTTGTGATTCCGAATACATAATTGCTGCAAGAGCGGGACTTAGTTCTTTTAAGTAACCATGTGCAGTTTTAAACACATAATTTAAAGATACATGTTTTTTATCTTTTGGCAAAAGTGGCAAAGGGGCTCTTAGTAAAGCTTCTACTTGACGTTTTATAAAGAACAACGCTTGTCTAGATACACCTTTTGGAGTATCTATTGTTTGCTCCATTACATCTAATACCCTATAAACTTCTGCTTTTTGGTCCCTGGTAAAGTTATTAAATGTTGTTTTTTTATTCCCTGGTGGAGATAGGTTAGCAACTTGTTGGACTCCATTCATGTAAGTTACAAAGTCTGGGTCTAGAGTAAATCTACCTTTTGCTTGCTTGTTAACTATATCGAAGAATTTTTTTAATCTTTGTATAATACGTTTAAAGTAAGACTGTACAAAGTTAGTGGCTTTTTGATCTGGGTCTAACGCATAAACAGAATATTGATCCGCATACCATTCTTCAAAACCAAATTTACCATCATACTTTGTGCTACCTTGATCCTGCAAAGCTTTTTTTGCTTTAGCAAAAGCGTTGTCTAGTAATTTTTTAAGTTGTGGAATTTCTAAAGAACGTTCTAATTCGTGTCTATAAACACCATGCCCTATTTCATGGCCTAACGCCCTGAGCATAAACGCAAACTGTTCGTCTGTGGGCTTTTGCTGCAAGTTTAAAATAATTACGTCTCCTTGCGCACCAAACTGTACTATCCGAGCAGGTTTTCCTGTTTTACGCATATCCTCTTTTATGTTCTCTACAATCCATTTAGCATTTCGAGAAACCCCTTTTTCATCTTCATAGATATTATTAAACTCGCTGCCTAGCACAATGTCATCGTCAAGCGAAATAATACGTAAAGTTCGACCATACTTTAGCTGAGTGTTAATAGCATTTAAAAGTACATCAACTATAGAAACCCCTTTAGCCCCAGCAAAAGCACCAAACAAGTTTTCTCGTTTAAAGTAATCTTTTACTCTTTGTGTTGCTGAAGTTCTTTTGTTTTCTACACCTTGTTGTTTTTGAGTACTTAAGTAAGTTTTCCCTACTTTTGCGGAATTAGCGTTTAAAACATTTATGTGTGCGTCATAACCAAACTCATCTCTTATACCACCCGCTTGCATTTGTTCTATTTCGTTTGCTTCTACGTCTATTGTTTCATTTAAAGAAGCTGCTTCGCTGTCTGTAAAAATACCTTCTTCTCGAGCAATGTCTTGCAGGTATTCTTGAAATTGTTTTAAATATTCGCGTTCTGATAAAAAAACCTTTTTTGTAGGCCCTACAAAATAATAAAAAGGTTTTTTAATAGTTTTTGTTTCCCCTTTTTTAGTCGTTCCTTTTTTTTCTAAAGGTACTACATCTTGAAAACCTCTTGCCTGTTTAAACTCGTTTTCAAAATCTTGTCTTGTGTATCCTTCGTACCGACCAAAAGGTTTTTCTCGGTTAAGTTTTGACTCGTTAGCTATAAAAACTATTCCTGCGCTCGGTACTTTCATACTAGCGCCAGTAACAATATTTTGCACTGTGCTTGCGCCTGAAGTTGTTCGTTCTGTTTTAAATATAGGCTCCCCCGCGTTATTTAGTTTTGGAATAGGGTTACCTTTATTATCTACTTTGTTTGTTCCATCTTTATTTTCTTCATAAACTGGAACCTGTTGTTCTAGTGTGTTTCCAGCACCCGTATCAAAAGCCAGCTGTTCTGATGTCCCTTCTAAGCCCGTTAAAGAACCTACAATTTGTTTTACGTCAGAATTAATAATGGTGTTTAGTGCCTTATTACTAACAGGTTCTTTTTTTATTGGAACTCCAACCTCAACAGAACCCGCTTTGTTTACAACAAATTTATCGCCCTGTTTTTTAAAGTTGCTTATTTTAACCGCATTAACTTCCGCATTAGTCATGCTAGCAACTCTTTTGCCTTTGTATTCTATTGGTTGATTTAATTCTTCAGCTATACCAATTAAATTTTTAAAACCCTGTCGGTTTCTTTCTGCAGGGGATAAAGAAGAATCTACTTCGTTACTATCATCTGCATACACTGCGTAATTAATAAGAGTAAGAATATCTACAGACTCCCCATTTATAGTAAAAGCTCGTGCTTCTGGAGAATCGTTTACTTCTTCTCTTTGTTGTCTGTAAGAGGCTTCTTTAGCTCTTTGTATTGCTTTGTCAAAGTCAGCTTGTTCTTGGCTTAAATCTGCAATAATAGAGTAAGCAGATTCTCCTTCTATTGGGTTGCCTTCTTTATCTACAGCTGGAACTTTTGATAATATAAAGTTTGATTTATCATCTCTTTTTTTTAGTCTAGTAAATTCGTTTAGTTTACCTTTAGGTACATCATCGATTCTTTGTACTCCGTCTTCGTAAGAAGTCCAAAAAGATCTTTCTCTGTCATCGTCTAACGAATCTAAAAAGTCTTTTTTTTCTTCTATAGAAGGTTTTTGTTTATCCCCTATAGTTTTGTTTTTGTAACTAGAAGGTGTTAAAGCGGGTTCGGCTAAAACTTCTGTATCAACTTCCGCATTAACTGTTAAGTTACCACCTTCAAACGCATCAGCTAAAGTTCCACCAAACTCTGTTTGCCCTTCATCTCCAGCTGTTTCATAAGTAGGATCATCGTCTTCTACTACGTCTTTAACAGTTACTTTTTCTGGGCCTTTGTCTTCGCGTCTTATTTGTTCAAGTCTAGCTGCGTTAAAGTGTAAGCGAGCACTAGTATAAATTCCTTCTTTTGGGTTTGCGGTGTTCAGTGTATCTGTTAGCAACGTTATTAATTCTTTTAGCTCTGCATCAGTTAAATCTTTTATTTTTTTATCGCGGAATTTTGCAAACTTTTTACCTGTTTGCGTAATTTTAAAATTAGGGTTTGATGCATTAAGTGTTGTTGCACTTGGGCCCCCTAGTAAAACGTTTTCCCCTGCTTGGTTTATTACTCTTAAAGAACCCTTTGCGCTTACCGCAGTAACTTTAGCCTTATACCTTTCTCCCTTAGCATTGTAAACATCAATCTCATCCCCTACTTCTAGAGTTGCAAGGTCTTGAGGGTTTGCTGCCTGGGCTCCATCTGCGGTGTCAGAAGGATCAGTACGTTGATCTGGCTGTTTTTTAGCTTCTTGTTCCTTATTTAACCTTGCTTGTTTTTCTTCTCCAGTTTGTTCTTTATCAGCTTTGGTAACAGTAACTTCGCCCGCGGCAAGTTCTTCTTTATATCTATCCCTAGCATTTTTTTCTGCAACTTTTTCACCAGCTTTGTTTGTGGACTGCGTAAATACATGATTACCATCTTTGTCTTTTACTACAAAAACAATTTCGTCGTCTATATTTTGAGGTTGGCTAAACCCTAAAAGCTCTTGTTTATATTCTTCGGTTAGCCCCCCTCTTTCTAGCATTTCTTTTTGTATAGTTGATGACTCTTTTGCTTGAACTATAGCAACGCTGCCCTTTTCTTCGTCTACAAGAATCTCTACATCATTTATGTCTTTTATATTTTGGTTTCCAGACTGTGTTGCCCAAATATTCTTTACAATTTCGTTAGCCTGTTCTTTTGTTGTGTTTTCTAAAACCACAGCTCTTCTTGCAGACTTAGATTTTACAAGATCATTTATTTGTGCGATTAAATCAGCATCTGGTTCTACTTGAGTTCTACCATCTAGAACTTGTTGTGATTCTTCTTGGTTTAAATCTGCTTGAACTTCTCTGCCAGTCGACAATAAATTGTAGGCTTTCGCTATAACGCTTGTAGGAGCTGCTCTAGCACCACCGGCAAACGCTCCAACAAAAGCCGACTCCAACATGCGCATTTTTGCTTCTTGTGCTGAGTAATCAGGGTCTATTGCAAACCGTTGCGCAACTAACGTTCCTTCTTGTAAAGTTTCAGTTACGCCTTCTACTACAAAACTTTGCCCTGATTTTATAGCTACGGCTTTAGCCAGTTCTTTCATAAAAACACCAGCGGCCATGTCGCCAGCAACGGCGTCTCCCAAAGCCATTTTGGTCATGCCCCTAAAGAAAAGGCCTTCAGATAAAGTACCAAGTAGGGCTTGTGGTATACCCAAAGCGGCGGCCATTTTTGCTTCTTCTTTTGTTAGTTCAAAACCGGCATCATCATATTCTTTTAATGCTTGGGACGAACCTACTACGTACTCTTGGCCAAATGCGCCTGTGCCCATTCCAATTTTAGTAGCTGTAGTGCTTGTATAAGTTCTAGCAGCTCTTGCCGCGTTATACCCGTTTTCAACAAACTCTGCTTCTGCTGCGGTTAGTTTTATGTTATTTTTTTTCTTTCTAGCAATTGTATTAAACTTCTTTTTTAAAAAAGCTCGGCTTGCAAAAGTTACTCCACCTTTTCCAAGGTTAGCTACAATACCGCCAACACCCGCAGATATTACAGACGTCATGGCCATTGGCGTAAAAGACCCTACGCCTTTTACTACTTGTTCTACAAAACCACTAAAAGTAGGAGCGTCGTAAAACTCTTCAAAAGCACCCATTTGGCTAAGTATTTCTGAAGCGCTGTCGTCTAAAATTTTAGCGTTACCTAACTTAACACGTGCTGCTTCGTCATTACCGGTTAATAAATTACCAATAGCACCAAACGTGTAAATATCGGATTCAAACTGTTTTCCACCCGCTCTAACTGCTTCTCCAAAAGTTTCACCAAGGCTTAATTTTCCTTGCGCATCACCTAGCCCCTCAACTTTTTCTCCAGCAAAAGCGCCTGAAACTGCTTCAATAGCTTTGGTATTTGGAGCAAAAGGATCACCTGCATTAAGAAGATTAGCAATTGGGCCTCTTTGTGGTTGAGTAGGTTCTGCTTGTGCACTTATTTTTTCTATAGGGGCAGGTTGATTGGCTTGAAGCTGTTGTAGAGCCGCTTGAAAATTTTGTACTCTTTTAGGGGTTTGGTTGTTCCATGCAGAATCTGCAGCTTCAGTTGCAGCCCCACTAAAATTTCCTTGTTGCATTAAGCCCCAAGTTTGTTGGTGGTCTTTATACCAGTTAGTTCCTAGTTGAAAGTTTACTTCACCAAGTGAGTCTATAAAGTTACTATTACCACCTTGGCCTAACTGATTTGCTTGTTGTGTTGCGGCTGTGTAAGCTTTAGTAGAATCTTGATCTAGCCATTTGCTAATAAGGGCGTCATCAATTGTATCGCCTTCTTTGTATTGACCAAGCTCAGCATTTGTTAATTTGTGTCCAACCCCGGCTGTTAAAAAACCTTCGCTATCTCGATAAACGTCGTTTCTGTAGCCTTCGTTGGTTTTTAAGTTATTAAGAAAATTAGGAGAGATTGACACACGCTACCTACTCGTTTTCTGCGATTGCGGTTACAAATGCTTTATAAAATACGTTCATTCCTATCTTTCCTAGATCTATCTCTATTTTTTTTAGGCTTATTTTATTCATACCCGGCTCCCCAAATTTAACAATTTCAGTAGGTACTAAAGTGATTTCACCATCTACATCATAACCGCGTACGTCTGGTGATAAGTTAAACCCTCCTGATTGAGGACCAATTGCGTATCCCAAGGTTATAAGCTCTTGAAACCATGTAGGTTGGGCTTCAATTTCATAATATTTATCTATAACGGTAAGACCTAAACCAAGAGCAGCTTCATGCTCTTGCGGAGAAATGTCTTTAAGTCGTTTAGATCCATTTATTAAATGCGAAACTTGACCAGCAAAATCTAAAATATTTCCTGTATTTATTGGTAAAGGATCCGCTGAATCTACACCTATTATCTCATTACGAATCTTGGTAACCCCATTAAAAATGGTCTGAGGCTCAAGATAGGCATTCGCATCGTTTGCCATATCATTTAATAGCTTCAGTTTAGCGGTGTTACTGCTTGCTTGACTGCTTTGAGCAGCCATTAATTGAGGAGTTGTCATAGTCATGTCCCCTGTTTCAATTAAATTTATTGCCACTGGCATAAAATCTTTTCTTTGGTCGGCTGGCAAAGACGCTAAAATTTCAGAAGCTAGGATTGCTCTTCTAGATTGGTCTAACGCGTCAAACCTGCCTTCTTTTGCTGTAATTAAATCCGCTATTCGTTGTTCTTCGTCTTTGTTAAATTTTATTTTTTTAGCCGCTGTTTCTAATAGAACTTCAGCTTGGTTAAAATCTCCAGCTTTTATTGCTTTATCAATTGCGCTGCCTTCTGTTACAGTTACATTGTTTCTTGCTGCAACCGACAATATAACTTTTCTTTCGTTAGGTTTAACTCTAGGGGCAAAAAACTTTTCGTCATCTACATATCTAGCAACAAAAGCATCTGGATCATCAGTGAACTCTTTATAAAGTTCTGGGCTGTTTTCCAATCTCTCTACAATCCTATCCTCATTTGCTTCATACCAATTAGCATTTTTCTTTAAAATGTCATAGTCTTTGTCTAAAATTGGATTTTCTGTATTGCTTTTTGCGTCTTTTAATCGCCCTGCTTCAGTTACAGGCACTCCGCCCCCTAAAGTAGTACCTCTTGCCGACATTCGTCCGCCAAAATAATCTAAAACTTGGTTTTTTACTTTAGCTTTAAGATTTCTTTTTGCTATTTCTTGATAGTTTTTTATTGTTCTATCTCTAACACTTTTAGACATGCCAGCAGTATTTTCTAATTGTTTACTAAGTGCTGCTGCATCTCCCGGCCCCATATAAAAATCTTTACCTAGTTCTTGTCTTTGCGCGTTAAACATAGTGGAGGTAATGCCTGCATATGCAGAAGGATCAACTATTGGAAAAGTTTTTGGTGTTCCAGCTGTTGGATCTACTGTTGTTGGATCTACTGCTGTTGGTGTTACATTTGCTGCTGAATCTACTGCTGCGGGTGTTACATTTGCTGCTGAATCTACTGCTGCGGGTGTTACATTTGCTGCTGAATCTACTGCTGTTGGATCTACTGTTGTTGGTGTTCCACCTGTTTGCGCACTACTATCATCCAGTCTGGTTTCTATAGCCTTTTCAATAGCTCCTCTATTCTCACTTCCCCACGGAATATTACGCATCTTATTTAAACCAGCCATAGCGGGATTTCCCCCACCTCCAATCGACACATCGTTCGCATATTCTTGGAATATAGTATTTAAGCTACCTATGTCCATTTTAACTATTGATTGTTCCGCTGCGTCAGGTCCAAATTCTGTAATGATGTCTCTAATATCTTTACCACCTATAGTCATAGGTGCAGAGTAAGATTGGTTTCTGGCTTTACTGTCAGTACGAACATATGGGACTAGTTCTATTTCGCCCGTTTCTTCGTTTTTTACTGGTTTGGTATTCTCTGGATCAAATTGTCTTCCAGGACCTAATAAAGCAGATCCAAAACCCATTTGATTAAGCTTACGAAAAGTACCCTGGGTACCATACAAAGCTACAAAATCATTTAAATCAGTGTTTCCAAGCTGCGACTTTTTATTAGCAAATCCAGGATTATCAGGCCCCGTGCCTTCATACCAAGTTAGAAACTGTTCATTACTTGAAAACCCTGCCGGTTTATCCTGCATATTTTCAATTTTTCCACCTTGTTGAATTCGGTTGTAATAACCTAAAGCATCTATTTCTAAAGTTGAATTAGCATTTACTATAGCTTTAGTATAATCTTCTCCTTGCTTTTGAGTAATTCCTTGATTAAAAGTTCTGCCCGCAAGTTCATCTTTCATAGACCCCGCTTTAGCGCGATCATAATTTCCTACTAAATCAAATATTGCCATAGTTTTTTATATTAATTTGGCTAAGCTAGAGCCTAGACCACCTAAAAAACCATACTGTGATTTTTTAGCATTATTTCTACTTTGTTGGTACGCATTTTTTGCGTTAATATTAGCTTGGCCATATTGTAACAACCCATTTAACAAAGATCCTAAATTACTTGATCCAAGTTGAGACCCAATTTTTAACCTTTCTTCATTTAAAGTTTCGTCAGATCTTCTTGCCATATTTCTAGCATTTGCCACATTTGATGCTCCTTGAAAATTAGAAAGTCTAGATTCTTCACTAGCTTGGGCTGCGTTAAACTCCACTCCGTACCTTTTTCTGTCTCTTTCTGCTTGCCCCAAAGCACTTTCGTTTGCTGCTGCCGCAGTTTCTCCACTTTCATCTACAGTATCTATTTCAGTTGTTAGAACTCTATCTGTTTGAGCTCCATAATCTTGTACATTTTTTTCGTAGCGATTTATTGCTTCTTGTTGCCCTTGGTAATCTACATCGCCAGTAAAAGTACTGCCACTAACTCGTCTATTGCCACCAGAAGGTTGTCCAAGTGCTGAGGGTGCTGATGAATTGCCATAGAACCCAGGAGATGCAAATTTTGTTAGATAATCTTCTGCCATTACATTGGGGGCCTTTGGAGCCGTTTTCCGCTCGTTTGAGCACTTTGATTTGTAACCGGTATGTTTGTACCAGGTTTATATGCAATTACAGGAGTTTTACCAAAACCAAATGGGCCTACAGTACCTTTACCAGCTAAACCCGTGCCCTCTTCAAATCCTGCAAAACTCTTTTTAAAGGCGTTGCCTGTATCTCCCATATTAGCGGACATTTGGTTAGCTGCTGAGGCAACAACACTTCTCATTGCGTTTGTTTTAGCTAACTGTCTATCAGCTTCACTAGATTGGTACGCAGTTTCTGCACCTTTGGCTTGTGTGCCACCCTGCACTGTATTGCCTTGGACCATGTTTCTAATGTTTTCGTTGTTTGTAGCCATTGACAAATCTTTTGTTGTTTCCATAGCTTGCCCTTGTTGAAGTCCTTTTACTAAAGCACTTCCTGCTTGAATGGCATTTGCTGCTGCAGTATCGGATGCAAGTACGGTGCCTATTGAAGATCTTACGTTTTGTTGGGCATCTGCGTTAGCAATCCCAGTCGTTTGACCTTTGCGTTCTACAGCTTCAGTCGCAGCATACTCTTCTGCTAAAGGATCAAAAAGCTGGTCTTGTCTAGTTTTAGATTTGTCTAAAATAGCCAAACCTGCTTTTTCGTTTTCGGTTTGTTTAGTAAAAGTATCCCTTTTTACTTTTTTTCCTCTTAAAAAACTCATATTTATAATTCTCGTCTATATGTTTGTGTCACTAAATTAAAATCGTGTAGGGGTGCAATTTTTTCCCAACCTTTTCTATTACTATCAAATTCTATTGCAACCGCTTTCATGTCATCTGCAACCTTTTCTAAAAATTTGAAGATAGCGTTTAGATAATTATACTCTGGTTTTTGATAACTTGCCCATACAAACAAGGTATCTTCACCGCTAATGCTTCTTAAAGTATTAACTACTATAAACCCAATATAAGCGTCTTCTTCATACAACATGTACAACGTAGACAGTTCTTCTTGTAGAGATAAATAAATGTCAGGGCTAATCCAATTGGGTTTGCACTTGGTTCTAAGAGTTTCTAAATCAGGTTGTATTTTTTCAAAAGCACAACGTACTTCAGTAAGAGGGATCGTCTCAATTGAGAGCCCATCAATAGTCAATCTCTGAACCATACTTCTTATACCTTTTACGAGGGCTTAATCCAGCTCCTCTATATTTAACTGTTCGCTTAACTCCTAAATCACCGCCTCTGGCTTTTAGTTCTGCTTGTACAATTTCTTGACTAAACAAATTTAAGTAATCGGCGGCAGCTTGTGGGTCAGTCCAATCTTTTGCTGGAATTCTAAGAAGCCTATAAAGTGTTCCATAAATTATACCATCTCGATAACTATTAGAAAAAGTAGTGTCAATGTTACTTGTAGTTCTACTTGGTTTTAACGCAACAGACAATTGAATGCCATTAGCAACCGCGCTTCCTGGTATTGGTATAACCCAAAAAGCGTCTGGGGTTTTTTGTAAATATACCTGTGGTACAGATGTTTTATTTCTCCAATCAGAGTAATTAAGTTCAAGACTTCTAGGACTAATAGGATCTAAATCATTACCATCATAAGTCATCCAAAGTATTTGATGCACATCCGTGCCGCTTGGTTGATCAAATTCATATTCAAACACTCCTGGAATACTAGTAATAGCATCTAAGTCAAAAGTATATGCTTTAGACCTTTCAGCAAACTCTATGCAAGCAGAGCGTAACGTAGACTCAATTAAAGAATCTGGGCAATTTGGAACATACGGAAGTATGTCTTTTACTAGCGAATCAAAAGCTGCCATTATTGAGCTCCAGGAATAGGGGGTGAAGAGGCAGCTTGCATTCCAGGTTTATCAGAATTAGGGTCAAATAATACTTTAGATTGACCGCCGCCTGAAATACTTGCCATAAATAACTGATAATGTGATCCGGCTCTTTGGGCGTTGCCTGCAAACTCTGCATCTTTCATATAACATCTGTATAAAACATAATCTACAAGGGCATTGCCATAAATGTCATCCATTCCTATGGTACTACTAGTGGAACTTAAGTCCGTAGGAACATCAGAATAAACAATTTCTATGTAAGCATTAAGTCCAGATTTAACTCCGGGGTATACGTAAAACTTCTTGGGATCGTCGGGATCAAATATGTAATGTTTTATTACAGACCCATGCGCAGCATCTCCTGTAACGGTTGGGTTATGCCAATCAGGTTCTATAGAATTTAGTATGTCTTCATCAACTAACCTAATAGTTCTACCACCTGTTGCGCCGTCTTGGTTGCTAGACATATTACGCACTACTTTAATTAAAGTTAAGCCAGGTACAGCTTGTTCTGTACCAGTAGCAAGTGAGTTATTAACGTGTTTAGCGGTCGCTTCTGGTCTAAAATTAACTACTTCTCTTTGTGCATCGTTAATGTAACGAAGCAACTCAGCCGAAGTCCAACGAACGCCTGTAGTATCTTGTAAAGTATCTTGTATTCTAGATATTAAATTTGCGCCCGATAGTGCCATTATTTTTTAGTCGTTTTTTTAACCGTTGTTTTTTTAGGTGTTTCTACACCTTCAACCTTAGCTTCTACTTCAACTACCTCAGCAACTTTTACGTTCATAGGCTCTGAAGGTTTTTTGTCTTTAATCATATCTGGTTTATGTTCTGTGCAACCTTCTTGCAAACAGAATACACCTAAATCTTGTCCAACTTCTTTCGGTACGCCTGCTTCTAATCTAATAGATGCGCCCCAAGTGGTTGAAATATACTTGTCGTCTTTTGATATTACTATCATAATTTACTCCTTAAAAAGGGGGTGGCCCAACATGAGCCACCCACAAAAAGCATACTTAGTATGCAACATCCAATCTAATAACACCAAAGTCTTCAACGCCACCATTGTAGTCGCTGTTGAACTTAGGCTTCTTAAGACCAAAGATTTTACCAATGGAGATACCATTTTGGTTACCGTAGTCGAAGCTGTCTTCAACTATTTGTGGTAAACCAATATCGGCCATAGCAAGAGCTTGAGCTCCACAGAATAAACAAGCAGAACCGTCGATAGTAGCATCGGCGCCCCATTTGTATCCAGCAGAACCAGCATTACCAGAAGCTCCAGATGTTGCGTTCGCTGTATTGAACACATGTCTGAACTCATGGACCATAATGCCATCAACCATTAAGCTTGAAGAACCTGAGAACAAGCTATTGCTTGGTCCTCTGACTCCAGCATTTCTTACGTTAGTTAAGAAATCTGAATCAAGTTTAAGATCCGCCATTACTTGAGGTGACACAAATAAATGATATACCTCTTCTCCACCTGCGCTTCTTACTCCACGGATGTAGTTGTCTTTAGCATAAGCTTTTAGAGCAACTAAGCATTCGTAAGTGATGGTGTCAGCTGCTACCGTAGCAGTTACATCACCAGCAACAAGTCCACTAGTAGCATCCCATCTTCTATGTCTGTTAGAAGTTGGAGCTGTTACATCCCCACCAAAAGTCATGTCGCCAAGATTTTGTCCTGTATTCAGAACTGGTCTTAAAGCACCACTGTTTTTGAGGGTGTAAGAAATACCAGAAAGCGTTAAGAACGCTAATTGGTCAATACGGTCTGCCATTGCGTAAGCAAGTGCATCACGTGAGTTCTCACGAAAATTAACAACTGATTTTTGATCAGCAAGACGACCTGAAAGTCTGTTTGCAAATCTCAATTGATCAAGTTGTACAACAATGTCGTAGGCTCTTAAAGTCTCTTCATTACCTTCTAAAGTGTTGTCTCCAATAATACCATCACCAGACATGTCAGCAAGAAGTGTTAAAACAGCTCTTGTTCCTTTTTCTGATTGAGTAAGTTCAGATATTCTCTGAACCATAGCATTGGATCCGCTACCTGCGAATTGGTTAATGAAAGACATATTCCTAGCGACACGCCAAAAATCACGAGACCAGATCGTTAATTGTTCGCTGGTCAACGCGCTAAAGTTTGTGTTAGCCATTGGGCTATCCTCCAAATAAAATTAAAATAACCAGCCGACTTATGGAGCGGCTCATTGTCCGTATACCCTTTTTCGTTGGGAAACGTTCTCATAATTTTACGAACATGACGTCGACCAGTTTTACGCCATGATAGGCGAATACGTTTTTTTACCGTAACGACTCGTGCTAGTTATCGGACTAGCGACCGAATACTTATATCTTATACTAAGGCTTAACCAAAGTCACCACGCATCCTTCTTAAAGTCTCTGCGGGCAAAGCGTCAAACTCTTCGCTTGATAATAAAGATAAATCAACTTTTTTCTCTGTTTTACTCTCTCCCTTCATTGCAGGGGGTTGAGAGTCTGCGGCTTGCAATTTTTTATTAACATTAGCAGTTTGTGTTTTTTGCTGAAGCACTTTATTAGCAGTTGATGTTGGATCAGCTGCTGGCTTTAACAATTCCGGTTTTTTAACCGCAAGAGTGTACTCAGTTGCCTTTGCTAAAGAGTCAGCCAAGGTATAACCTTGCGAAACAAACGCGTCGCGCAATTCAATTACCTGAGATTGCAAATCTACATCAAAAGTAGCGTCATTTTCATTCAATACAGGAAAAGTAGCCTCAATTTCAGCAGCTTTAGCTTGCAACTCATTCATTTCGTTGCTTTGTTGCACAGTTTGGCCCATCTTTGCTTGCATTTCGAACATAAACTGTTCTTTTTCAGCGTTTCTTATTTCATTTCTAAGAGATACTGCTTGTTCAGCCTCGCCATTAAGCATTAACTCTTGATATTGAATTTCTTTAGAGTCAAAATCATACTCAGGTGCATTTTCTAGTGCTTTAGCTTCTGTTTCTTGAACTTCATTTAGTTTTTTTTGCATTGCTTTGTTTTTTGCTAGCACTTCGTCAAGCCTAGACTTAGGCACCATAGGAGCTTTAGTCTGTTTTACGTTAGTTTGTTCGTCAAGGCCTTGCTCGCTTCCTTCAATTGTTTGAAGATCTGGTTGTGCAACTGGTTCGCTGTCTTCATCCACTCCTTCTTCGCTAATTTCTTCTGGTTCAGCTGGTTCTTCTTCCGCACTTTCTGCTTCTGGTTCTGTTTCAGCAACCTCTTCTTCTGCAACGGCGTCATTTTGCTCTTCGACTTCTTCATTTTTGTCCTCCTGAACTTCATCAAAGTTAAGATCTACTCCAAAGGGTTGTGCTTCTTCTTCAGAAACAGTGTCAGCCCCCGGCATACCGTCCATAATTAGATCATCCATTTTCTCAGCATTATTCTTTTCTTTACTTTTAGCCATTTCTATTACCTCCTGTAGGTTTCATGGCAGCTGTTGCAATTTTTGCTGCAGCTGTGGTTTCACTTTGTTCTCTTCTTACTTCGTTTGTCATTCCTGACAACCTTTCACGTAATTGGAGTTCTTCGCGCTTCATTTGAAGTTTGCTTTGTAGTTCCGCAACTTTCATTTGCGGATCAATATTTGTTTCTGATTGAGTTTTAGCTACATTCAAGGCAGCTTCAGATTGTAATCTTGTTACTTCTGCTTCTAGTTTTGCAATCTCAAGCTGTGTTGAACGTATTTGTGATTCCATTTGGAATTGTTGTATTTGCATTTCTTGTTCGGATGGAGGATTCATACCTTGTATTTCTCTTATGCGTTCTGCAATTTCTCCTTTACGTGCTAGATGTGAATACTCGACAATTAAATCGTCTGGAATTGGAACTCCAACTTTTCTTAATTCAATAGACTCTGCAAATTGTGTTTCTTCAAATGTATCTCTTGAAGGAGCAGTTCCAATAACTACATCGTACTCTCCTAGAGTTAAGTTGTTAATGATTTGCCCTTCGGGTGTAACTTGGTTAACTCTTAAAGGTGCTTTAGGTTTTAACGGATTATTTTCGTCTGTAATTTGAATGACTCTTTCTTCTGTGTAGTAAGTTTGAACTAAATCTAAAACTCTTTCTGCTAAATAATGTCTAGTCTTTCTTAGATTATCTAAAGGCACTTGAATCATTAAAGCGCCACGGCTCTGTTTTTGTTGTATAGCAACACCAGAAACTTCTGCCCCATCAGTACCTAACATAGCGTCGCTTATGCCACTAATAGTTTTAATATTATTAGCTGCTTTCATTGCTATACGATCTAAACCCGTAGGTATTTGATTGGGTTGAATTTTTGCGGGGGGAGTACTTCCTCTATTATACTCAAGCACCAACCCTGTTTCTGCGCCGTGTTCTTCTAGGTCATCTGCATTCATTCCTGTTAAGGAACCAGACTCTACAACCCAACCACTGTTGGCAGTTGTGTTAACTATATGTAGTTCTTGAGATGAAATCTTGTTTAATTGTTCTTGTGGTGATATTAAGTTACGCACCATTCCAAAAGGTTTGCCCCTTCTCCAATATGGAAAATAAGGAACCAAAGTAAAATGATTGTAAGGGGACCAATCATCATGTAGTACAACAGTGTCCGCGGTTACCGTCCAACGAACTTTTTTAATCATTTGTTCAGTTATATATAAACCGTAATCGTCCGCAAACTTTTTCTTTTTTCTTTCGGTCCAGTCGTACGGGACAGTTCGTTTGTCTCCAGTTACGGGATCAACATAAAACATACATTTTTTTAGTTTGTAATGTTGGCGTTCAATAACGCGAATAGATCTAAGAGTCCGCGCTTCGTCAGGATCGTTTGGGTATTGTGTATTTGAACCTTGGTAATCACCATGTGTGTCACCATAAGTTTCATCCTCATACTCCATAGAATCTGCACCGAGTGTAGTACCTACCTCAGCAATCATTCTTAACTTATCAGCTTTGTCTTCTCCATATACTTCTTCTATTTCGTCAAGGCTCATCCACTTACTTTCAAATATTTCATTCCAAGTTTTAGGATCATATTGTTTTGCATCTGGATCAATTAAAATATCCAATGGATCTTTTTGCTCTATTTGTACTTCACCTTTTATGTGATCAGAAAAATCTATACGAACATCAAACCACCCTCGGTCTTGAATTAAACCATCAGAAAAAACTTGTCCTTCTGTCCATTCTAATTTGTTGTTATCAGAAATTTGCATATACAACTTTGTAAGTATGTCAGCAACTTCTTGATCGCCGGATCCTCTAGGTTTAAATTGTACGTCTGCTCTTCGTGTACTTTGTTCACCAATAACAGTGTTGACTGTAGGTAAAATTGTATTGATAGTTAAAGCTGGTCGACCCTGGTCGTCGAGCGCTGCTATATCAGCTTCGTCCCATTGTTCGCCGCGGTAAAATGCGTCACATTGTTTTGCAATCTCTATGTAATCATCGTGGCCACTGTCCCGGGCTCGGGTGTAGCATTCCCATTGTTGTTTAGCAAGGGTAAGCTCTTCGGCTGCGCTGAGCTTCTTTTTTTTCTTTTTATATTCTGCCATTAAGCGCTCATTGATGATTTACGTTTGCCATCTTTTACTAAGTGTTTTAACCCATCTCTCCATGACGGAATATGCTCTGGTCTTTCATAAAACGTAGCAAACTCTGTCATCATTAAACCAATCCACGCCAATGCATCTACCTGGTCATCGTGCGTACCATTTGGAAAACGTAATAGTTCTGCAACCATTGTCCCCGTCCAAGCGGCATCTTCTGGAAAGTATACCATACCTTGTTGCATTCTACCCTGGATTGCTCGAGCACGTAACTCCTTATCGCGCCTACCAACTTTTAAGTCTTTAAAGTAAGCTTCGTTAAGGCCGCGTTCGCGTGTTCTTTTTTCTAAGAACGGACCCAGGGCCATCTCAATATGACCTCTTTCTATTCCCACTATACCTGGGCGCCAGAGTTCGTACAAGTCTAAAATTTGTTCTACTAGTTCAAACCCGTCGTACCTACCTCGAACAACATCAACAATGAATAAATTATCATATTCATCGACGCCGACAACAATACCAACTGAATAATCGTTCCTGTCACGCTGGCCGATCGCAAGATCCCACGCGCAGTAGTATTTAAGTTTTGAAGTATCAATCTCATCGAAGTTATAATAAGCGATCATGTCGCGGTTAAAATAGTCGCCTTCGTCAGATACAGGATTCTGTTGGTATAGAGCAGACCAATCGCGCGGGCCGATGGCTTTCCTTATCTGCTCGAGAGCTTCTACATTATATCTCTCTGGGTGTAAACTTTCACCTGTTTCTCTAAACTTTTCGTCTTCTTCTGCAATTGCTGGGTAGCGAATCACTTCCCACGCATCTGCGCCCTCATCTGCTTGCATTAATAAGCGTCCGGCTAAGTCGTCGTCGTGCCAACGCGTAAGAATCACAAGTATTCCTCCACCTGGGGACAACCTTGTATAAGCTGTGGATGTGTACCAATCCCAGGTCGCATCTCGGTTGTTATCGGATTCTGCATCCTCTCTGTTTTTTACCGGATCATCGATAACCATAACGTGCGCACCCTTACCAGTAATACCACCACCAACACCAGCTGCGACATAACCGCCGCCTTCTGTTGTCTGCCATGATTCTACTGACTGAGAATCTTTATCTAGTCTAGATTTTTCGAACACATTTTTGTATACTGGTTCTCTTAGCAGTTGACGTACTTTTCTTGAGAAACTCATAGCTAACGACCCAGAATAAGAACAACTTATAAACTCGTGTTCAGGATGCCGGCCCAAGTGCCAAGCTGGAAATGCAATACTAGCAAGAGTAGATTTACCATGTCGAGGTGGCATGAAGAGCATCAATCTTGGTGACTCTTTATTCGCTACCTGTTCGCTGAACTTTTCTAGCCGTTGGCAAATATCTTTGTGTACCCAACCTGCTTGATAATCTGGATTAAAACGTTCAACAAATGGGAGCAACCTTTTACGTGCTAAAACTCTTTTCGCTAATTCTTGTCCTGCTTTTGCTTCAGCAGATAGTTGTTCTTTTTCTAGTTTCTGAGCAGCAAGCTTTTGGGGCTCGGGTATTGCTTCAACTTCGTCTGCCCGACAGTATACGCAAATCTCATCAATGAGCACTAAGTTCTCGGGGTAGATCCCGCGACATCTTTTACACTCAGTCTTTGTTATTTCCATCTGGCTCCAAGTAGTTCGTATCGTTCCCAGCAAGTTTTAAAAGTTGTGCATCAGTTAATTTTTCTAACTGTTCTACTTTCTCTACATTTATATTAATCAGGGTTGCCTGTTCGGGAAGATGTAGACCGTGGAGCTTGCATAACGAATCAACGACATTCTTTTCTTCTGTAGAATTCGCCGCCTTCGAATGAGCTTCCAGGTACATGCCCGTCGCTGTGTTTTTATCGAACTTAACTTCCTCGCGCATTTCATTACGGAAGTAGGTCAAAGCTGTTTGCATTTTGGGAGTCTTAAATATTTGGTAAACGCGGTCCATATCCTTGTACCCCGCAGCACGGCCCGCGGCCGCTTTGCTCATTCCTCTTAAATGGAACAAGACTAATCGCTCTTCTTGAACGGAGAGTTCGTTTAATTGTAATCCGGCATAAGGAAGGTGAGACTGTAACTCGTTTCTATCAGCTTCGCTCATGTCAGTTGGTCTTTCTTCATCTAGTAATCGCATGCTCGGGGATTATATTAAAAATTTTCCTTGTGTGTAACTATATTTTTACACCACCAATACAGCTCATCTTCTGACATTGTATGCTTAATTAAGTTAACACGCCAACATACCAGCTGAATGTTAGTAAGTATGTACTCTATGTTTGGATCTATTCTGTCAATCGACACGTTCGTGTTCCGTTTTTCGCCACCCTTGTGCCACGTCATGAAGGCCCCGGACAACGCACAACGTCCGCCTTGTTTGTCCCACAATTCATCAAGTTGTTCTGGTGTTATTTCAAATAGCATTCCTTCTTCTTTCTCCCTCGAGTACTTTAAATGGCTCCATAAATTTTTTAAATATTTATACGGACTAGAAGATTTAGTTATATTACGTTCAGCTAAAACACATTGTCGGCAATGCAGTCTTTGTTTTTCAAAGTCAGCTTTTTGTAAGGACTTCTTACACCGCTCACATATTTTATTTGCCATAATTTTTAGTGAAAATTTTTTTTATAAAAAAACTATACCATATCACGTACTCCTCTTCTCCCCACCTAGCCAACAGCGTACTACCATCCCCGATCCGCTCCGGTGGAACCTTGTTCTAACTTTTAGCCCATTGGAACCTTGTCAGAGTTTAGTTAGATTCCTAAGAGCTTAGGACATCAAGAGATGTCCACGCCAAGTCTATTTGTATATCAACTAAAAAAGGAGAAACGATATGGTACATATAGTACAACTCAAAGTCCGAAAGCAAAAGCTCTTCGGCAAAGCAAAGAACGGCAGCGTATGGATGCACAACCACCAAGCGTGGACAGCTGAACAGCTGAAGAGAATGCAGGCTTTAGCATCGGAGGCATGCAAAGAACGAGCAATTAAATTGTGGTTCGCAAAAGGAGATATCTGCTTGCGGTACATCGACATCGACCGTAAGCATTGGACTAAGGTCAGAGGTGCATCATGAAGA